>Ga0316209_1000221_pt1 | contig 116184 bp, 112 predicted proteins | sample 6monopyrite_MG_FD_204945 | JGI IMG/M metagenome (GOLD analysis project Ga0316209, IMG submission 204945) | Microbial mat bacterial communities from mineral coupon in-situ incubated in ocean water Damariscotta River, Maine, United States -... | ecosystem: Environmental > Aquatic > Marine >... | reverse complement strand
TAACTTTCTCAACCATTTAGCCATCTTTTTGACTCATTTCCCTTTGCCGTTCAACCGAAGCTGAACCCGTTTGCCTTAACGAGGTGGCGCATTCTACAGCTTTGGAAAGCGCCGTCAACATCTTTTTAATACTTTTCTAATAAAACTTTATTTCAATTTTAATAGATGTCGCTACAGTGCTATTACAGATCTATTTCAGGGTCACTTTAGCAATCTTTTTCTTACCCGCCTGCACGATATAAGTGCCCGCTGCAAGACGATGCTTCGCATCGACCACCTGCCAGTCAACTTTCACCCGGCCATTGGTTAACATATCTTTTGCCTGCGCGGAATTTTGTGCGAGGTTGGTTTTGTTAATGATTGCGGACACCGGCATATCATCCTGTCCCGCTAACGTCACATCCAGTTCCGGCGTTCCGGCAGGCAACTCACCTTCTTTAATAATATTGCCGGCTGATTTATCCGCCGTCGTCGCCGCTTCCTCGCCGTGAAATCGAGCAATTAACTCTTTCGCCAATTCAATTTTAATCTCTTTCGGGTTACGGCCATTTTGCATTTCCTGCTTCAGAGTATCTATGTCTGCAATTGAGCGGAAACTTAACAACTCGTAATAACGCCAGATCAACGAATCTGGCATAGAGACAATTTTGGTAAACATCTCCCCCGGCGCATCGGTAATGCCAATATAGTTATTTAATGACTTGGACATTTTATTGATGCCGTCCAGTCCTTCCAGCAGCGGCATCATAATAATAGTTTGCGGATCCTGCCCATAGTGCTTTTGCAATTCACGCCCCATTAACAGATTGAATTTCTGGTCAGTCCCCCCCAGCTCAATATCCGCTTTCATTGCCACCGAGTCGTAACCCTGCACCAGAGGATATAAAAACTCATGTATTGAAATGCTCTGCTCGGCTTTATAACGTTTTTTGAAATCATCCCGCTCCAGCATGCGCGCCACGGTTTGTTGTCCCGCCAGCTTTATCATGCCTGCGGCACCCATTTCAGACATCCACTCAGAGTTGAAGACAATTTTAGTTTTATCTTTATCGAGTATTTTAAATACCTGTTGCTGATAAGTTTGCGCATTCGCCGCTACCTGCGCTTCGGTTAATGGCGGACGGGTCGCACTCTTACCGGTGGGATCGCCAATCATGCCGGTGAAGTCACCTATCAGAAATAATATTTCATGACCCAGATCCTGAAACTGACGCAGCTTGTTAATCAGCACTGTATGCCCCAGATGCAAGTCCGGTGCCGTGGGATCAAAGCCGGCTTTAATTCTCAGGGGCTTTCCCGACGCCAGTTTTTTAGTCAGCTCATCTTCAACCAGAATTTCTTCCGCGCCGCGTTTAATTATCGCCAGTGACTCGTCTACAGATGGCATAATGTCTCCACATTGTTACAACTTAAATAAAGCATGGTCTTATACAAGAGCGACCCGGATATGGCAATAGCTAAAGCGAGACTTTTATTCATACTTCTCCCTCTGTTAATACTCGGCGCCTGCTCAGATGAAATAGAAAAGTCAGCATACACCCGCAACCAGCCCGCCAATAGCATCAGTATTGTGGCGGTGGGGGATATTATGCTTGGTGGCACGGCGCAGGAAGTCCTACAAAAAGAAGACTACAACTATCCTTTCAAATATATGATCCCATTACTTGCCTACGCGGATATTGTCATAGGTAATCTCGAGGGCCCGCTCACCTCAATCTGCAATAGCTCGATGGACCTGGATAAAAAATATATTTTTCGCTCACCTGCGGAAAAAGTCGCGCCCGCACTGAGCAAAGCGGGCTTTAATATGTTGAGCCTGGCAAATAACCATATTCTCGATTATGGCGCTGAGGGCATGAACGACACCATTGGCGCCTTAAAAGCGCACAATATTCACAGCGTCGGAACGGGCAAAAACATCACTGAGGCCAGAGCCGGCACAATAGTGAACACAACCAGGGGCAGGCTTGGCTTTCTTAGCTACTCCCTGACCTTCCCCGAATCTTTCTGGGCCACAGAAAATAAACCCGGCACTGCATTTGGCCATCAACAACAAATCACCGACGATATTAAACGTCTTAAAAAACTCGCCGACAGCGTGATTGTCTCATTTCACTGGGGCCGGGAAAAAACTACCGAACTTCGACCTTATCAGCCAAAACTCGCCCGGGCCGCCATTGATGCCGGTGCCTCCATTGTGCTTGGACACCACCCCCACGTGCTGCAGGCCATCGAGCAATACAATGGGGGGCTAATTCTTTACAGTTTGGGGAATTTTGTATTTGGTTCCTACAGCAAAGACGCACAAACCAGCGCAGTCGCCCGAATCACCTTAGTAGATGGGCAATTTCACAGCGCCGAGTTTACACCGATTAATGTGCTTAACGCTGAAGTTATTTTTCAGCCCAAAATACTCACAGATGCCGCTGCGACAAGGGTAATCGATCACATTAATCAACTTTCGCAGACCACAAACACTCGATTAGATCAACAAAACTTCCGTGGATACTTGCATGCATCGAAAAATAAAATACAATCTTTGCACTTCAGCAATTGATTTTAGTCGCTTTTCGAGCTATTTTATTATAAAAAATCGTAGATAAATCCGTGAATTACAATAACATTATAAACAAAGACTTTCGAAACCGCTCGCAAACCGAGCAGGTACAACGCCATCCCGCATTGCGCTGGAGCCTTATGGCTGCCGGTTTTGCTGTTATTGGCGTTGTTATTGCGAGCACAGGAAATCGCGAAGAAGAAACCATTTCAATCAGTAAAACAGAAATCATTGAGAATCTGGATGTAACTGCGACGCCAATAGCAATAACACCACCTGATTTACAATTACAAATACCCGCCCATCAAGAATACCGAACGATAAATCAAAAAAAAGCACAGCCGAATAATATAACTGAAGACACAGATGCGGAAATACATTTTAATGAGCAGACACAGATAGAACCTGCAAACACGGTTTCTGAAACTGAATCTGACGACCCCAAATGGCAATCATTAAAAGTGAAGCGCGGCGATAGCTTATCTGTACTGTTTGATCGTGCAAAAATAAAACCCGCGCATTTAATCGAGCTAATGAAACTGAGCAAAGCTAGCGAATTAAAACGCCTTCACCCCGGCGACACCATTAAAGTAATTAGTGATGAGGAAGGCAAATTGCTGTCACTCAATTATCAGATTGATGGTGTACGTTATTTACAGGTAGAACGCGAAAACGAACAGCTCAGCGCAAATATTCTCGAACACCGTATTGAAGTGCGCTCCGCTTATGCCGCAGGCGAAATTGAATCATCTTTATTTTTAGCATCCGCAAAAGCCGGACTTTCGCAAAACACCACAATGGAACTGGCCAATGTTTTTGGCTGGGATATCGACTTTGCATTAGATATTCGCAAGGGCGATAAATTTACCGTTATATACGAACAACGATTTAAAAACGCCACAAAAATTAAAGACGGAAATATTTTAGCCGCGGAATTTGTTAATCAGGGAAAGGTTTTTCGCGCCTTACGCTATACCGACCCGGTCACTAATTACACCGGTTATTATTCGCCAGATGGGCACAGCTTGCGCAAAGCCTTTTTACGCAGCCCGGTAAACTTCAGCCGCATAAGTTCACGTTTCACCACCAAACGCTATCATCCGATTTTACATCGTTTCCGTTCGCACAAGGGCGTAGATTATGCCGCGGGTAGAGGCACACCCATCCGTGCATCCGGTGACGGAAAAGTTATTTATAAAGGCAACAAAGGTGGCTATGGCCGAACGGTTATAATTAAGCACGGCAGCCGATACACTACACTGTATGCACATCTGAACAGTTACAATAAAAAAATTCGCTCCGGCAAACGGGTTAAACAGGGTCAGGTAATTGGCTATGTTGGCTCCAGCGGCCTGGCATCCGGCCCACATTTACATTATGAATTTCGCGTGAATGGTGTACACCGTAATCCGCTTACAGTGAAGTTCCCCAGCACCAAACCGATTCCAAAACGCTACCGCGATAACTTTGAGTTAACCACTAAGGGTTATGCTGCACAGCTGGATGTTTTATCTCGCAGCACATTGGCATTAAACGACAATTAAATATTTTGCTCCTTAACGTTTGCAGTAGTTTGAAGTCTTACTGTTACCTCAAAAGAAGAGGTAACAATTACAAAAGAAAACGCAAATAATCATGCCAGAACTTTACATAGGTTTAATGTCGGGAACCAGCATGGATGGCATCGATGCCGTGCTGGTAGAATTTACCGATAGCAAAATCAAACTGCTTGCCAGCCATACTCATGAGCTATCTGCAGCACTAAAACAAAAATTAACATTACTTTGTCAGGACGACAAAAGCACCAGTATCGATATGCTGGGCGAAACCGATACCGAGCTGGGATTAGTTTTTGCCGATGCGACTAATGTATTATTAAAACAATCTGGCATAAAAGCAGAACAGGTGACAGCCATTGGCTCACACGGACAGACCATTCGCCACCAACCAAATTTAAAAAATAGTTTTTCATTACAGATTGGAGATGCAAACCGAATCAGTTACAACACCGGCATCACCACCGTTGCAGATTTTCGCCGTAAAGACATGGCCGCAGATGGCGAAGGTGCACCATTAGCGCCGGCCTTTCATCAACAGGTTTTTCATTCATCAAATGAAGACCGCGCTGTATTAAATATTGGGGGCATCGCCAATATTACGTACCTACCCGCTGACGAAAATGAAAAGTGCTTTGGTTTTGACACCGGCCCAGGCAACACATTAATGGACACCTGGATTCAAAAACATAAAAAACATGCTTTCGATAAAAATGGCGAATGGGCCGCTAGTGCTACAGCGGATAGAAAACTGGTTACACAGTTGATGAAAGACCGTTTCATCTTACAAACACCACCGAAAAGCACAGGCCGAGAACATTACAATTTGAGCTGGCTAGAAAAAAAATTATCAAAATTCAAACACCTAAGCACTGAACAGGTTCAGGCCAGTTTATGTGAGCTCACCTGTGATAGCGTTGTTAATGCTATTGAAAATAATTCAGGCGATATTAAAGCGTTAATTATCTGTGGCGGCGGTGCGCACAACTCGCATTTGATAAAACTACTGCAGCGTAAATTAAATAATATAAAAGTTGAATCAAGTGAAAATTTCGGCATATCACCCGACTGGGTTGAAGCCATTGCATTTGCCTGGCTTGCCAGACAAACACTGAAGAACTTACCAGGCAATATACCCAGTGTTACCGGCGCAAAGCAACCCGTAGTACTGGGTGCCATTTACCCCGCTTAAATAACCTTTATAACTATACTTCCTACAAACCAGCTAAACTCAAAGAGATTAAGACGGCAGGAAATCTATTGGATATTTAACCGTAACCTTTTCTGTATTGCCCGGCTTAAACCTGAACAACTTCACCCGTGCAATTAATTTCTTTTCCAGTTTCGGGTTATTTAATTCACTTGAAAGAATACGCGCTTTAATTACCGAGCCATTCGAGGCAATCGTTAATTCAATAACCACTTTACCCTGCAGGCTTGGATCTTTTCTCAGTGCCCGGTTATAGATCGTATAAATAGCACTCTTGTTTTTCTGGAACACCTGCTCAATTTCAAACTGAGGGCGAATCGCGCGACCGCTTTTACTCCGCTTCGCAGGTTTTGCAGCCGGCCCAGTATCAATATTACTGCTCACCTTAGTGGTACGCCTGCTAGACAATTTCCCGCCACCGGTTGATTTACTTAACTGACTACTTTTTATACCACCGCTACTCGCCATTGCCGAACGACTGGTAATAACCGGCGCACTAAAGTCCTGTGTTTTGGTTTTGCCCGCTTTACTTAACGACTGATCTTCAATATCAGCCAGATCAAAACTATCGCGCAGATCATTTAACTCAGATGCCATAGACATTAACCCGGCACTGGCGGCTGCTTTTTTAGCGACCTTCTGTTTTTTATTTAAGTCTTTCTTAACCGGTTTCTTTAATGGTTTCTTCGCCGGAGGCTTTTTCTTGGCTTTGGGCTTAGGCTTTGGCTTGGGCTTTGCTTTTGCCTTAACCGGCTTGGGTATTGGCGGAGGTGGCAATTTACGTTTTTCTAAAACCAGTTCTGCAAGGCGAGGAGAAATAGTTTTTAAATCTTTTTTAACCGGTTCAGAAGTAGGCAAATAAGGAATAATAGCGCCAAACAAAGAAAACACTACGATATTAATCAGCAGGATTTTTAAAAATCGCCGGTCGTTTGCACTTTGAACCCAGGGGAAAAAGGGCTCGTCCCAGGTGTTAATTCTAGACATACTCAAGATTCATCTGTCGGTTTCTTTTTATTTACTGCCAGCGATATATTTGCAAAATTTGCTGCTGCGCTCGTGATCATTATTTTTTTAAGCAAAATATAGGGCACATCCTTATCACCTAAAATAGTAATTCCTTGCTTCATGGTTTTTTTAGCGTCTTCACCCGCTTTTTGCTTAATGATGATCTGCTTCTTTAACTCATCAAGCAACGGCATAATGACGTTATTACTGCTTTTAATTACCCGATCAATACGCGCCACTTTTTTACCCTGAATTAAAATATTATTATTACCAATAATAATAACAAGATTTTCCTTGGGTAATTTGTCCGCGGTTGAAGCAGGTAATTTGATATCTTTTGGTGTGGGCAAAATATCTGAACTTGAGGCACTCACTAACAGGAAAAATACCAGTATGGTAAAGATATCCATTAGCGATACCATATTCAACGAAGCACTACTATCACTGCGCCGCTCATGATGGCGCTGCATTCTTTTGGCCCGGCTAGACTCTTTCATCGCTTAATCCTGATCATATCTTTATTCATCTCCAGGGCTACCTCTTAGGTGCATCCCCAATAGAAATGCCCGGGAACAATTCAGCCACAACCACTTCACCATCCTGCAAGGTTTTAAACTCACGCACCGTATCCATTACCTGCACGATAGAATCATATGAAGTATAGGGTTCGGATAAAATAGTAATATTGGTTTTTTTCGGAAACTTGTATTTAATAATACGCAACGTCTGATTTAATAAAATATAATTATGCCCGCTCTGGGTAATTGGAATATGTTTTATCATGCCGCCTTTTGTATCGGATAAATCCAGCGCATTTTTACGCACAGTTACCTGTAACTCAAAGTCTTCTTTTTTCTTATCCGGTGACGCTGAACTCATACCCGGCAGTTTTAAATCAAGAATACTGATACTGGTAAACATCGCGCTCATTAACAAAAATGGCACCAGCACCACCATCAGATTCATAAAAGCTGTTATATCCAGCTCAACCTGAGTTTGGCGTTTACCGGTCCGCTTATGGCGTTTAGACATGTTATTAATCGTCGCTTATTGTTTAATCATAATCAGGTTAATAAACTTGATTGTCGCCATTTCCAGACTATCAACAATTTCGGTTGTTTTAGCCTGTAATATTGAAAAAATAATGATTAAAGGTATGGCAACAGCTAAACCAAATGCGGTGGTATTCATCGCAACCGAAATACTACTGGAAAGAATTTCAGCTTTTAACGAAGGATCAACCTGAGCAACCGCGGTAAATGCCTTTATCAAACCGGTGATGGTACCCAATAAACCCAGCAGTGTTGCAATATTGGCAAACATCGCAAGGTAATGCGTGCGCTTTTCCAGTCGAGGAATAATTTCCATTAAACTCTCTTCCATCGCCATTTCAATTTGATCACGCTGTGGCTTAACTTTTAACCGGCTTAAGCCCAGGTTTAACATCTGACAAATCGCTACTTTTGAGCGAGAGGTAATTTGAAATACCTGATTTAAATCACCTTCCTTTAACAGTGGCATTAATTTGCTTAATAAACGACGGTTATTGTATTTAATTGCAGTGAGATACAGATATCGCTCTATTGCAATAGCCATTCCGAAAGCCAGCACCCCTAAAATCGGGTACATAAATGACCCACCGGTTTGCATAAAGTTGACTATTTCATCGTACATTTCAATCTCCAGTATTATTCTTTTATTCTATAGACACTATCAAAGCATCAATTAACTTATTAATTTTCGCATACTATTCTGCTGATAGAACAGTTATTTTTTCTGTTCCGCCAAACTCGCCGGCACTACACCTTGCTGCTTTATTATCTGTTTATAGTATTGGCGTCTTAGCATTGTTTGCCGGTCAATGGGTTGCAGCGCATCATTTATTAGACTGGATAGGGGAAGTTCAACCATTCCCGGTAATTCCGCCTGTTTCCATGGCAATATATAGAGCACATTGGGTAATTCTTTATTGCCAATAATCGACATGGCTTCCATATCGATACGCTCATCGGCAGCAATTTGCAGCGTAGCAACAAGTGCACACAATACAATACAATTTCTGGCTAGCTGTTTCATGATTTTTCTTTCCTGGAAATTTGACGTTTTAAATCAATAATCCATTTAGCGACGGTGGCATCTTTTTTATTTATAATAGACTGATATTTTTCATAATGCGCTAACGCCGGCTCTAATTCATATAAATATAGATCGAGTAAAATCCCCATATTCAGGTGCGCAATGGCATAATCTGAATCAACTTCCAGCGCTTTAGTATACATTTTTTGTGCCGTGCTAAAATCCCCCTCTAAACGCGCTATTACCCCCAGATGGTTGTACGAAACAGCATTTTTCGGGCTCAGATCAATGGATTTTTCCAGGCTCTTCTGTGCTGCTGTCCGGTCTTTGAGTCTCAGCTGCTGCAAGCCCATATTGGTATAAGCCGGTGCAAATTCTGGAAACGCCTGAATAGATTGCGCAAAAAATTTAATGGCCTGTTTTGACTGGCCTTTTTGTGCCGCCTTTAAACCATCAACATAAGGTTTAGGCACTTTATTCCAGGCGTCATCTTCTTTAGGCGTTGCACCGCTACTGCCCGCATCGCCACCACCGGTTGTCGCACAGGCACTAAGTACCAGCAGCATAACCATGCTGTAAGTTATAAATTTAATTCGTAATAAGAACATAAGGCTCTATCTTTTCAAACTTGGCATAACGTACAGGCTGAATATTTTTTAGCACCGCTATACTTTTCTTGATCCATTCGTCATATATATTCTGACTGGTACGCTTCGCATTAATGCTGTGTATATCAACTGACTTTTCTTCAAACGGGTAGGCCTGCTCTTCAAGCAATACTTCATATTGCTCAAGCTCATCTGCAGATAAACCTTTTGGTCGCTGAGACTCCATCAACGAATGAGCAAGATGGTTATAAACTTCACCCATTTGATACGTTGAGGCCGTAGAAAACTCTGCCACTTTATATGACATAACTTTTTTTAGTGAGCCAATCACCGATTCCATTCGCTGCTTTTTAATTTTTAAATTTTTCTTCAGCGGAACACTTAGCTTAACCTGTTGATACGACAAGATAACTGGTTGCGCCAATTCAAAAGTGGCCTGCGCAGCAAGGTATCTGCTTCGATCAGTGCGTTGTTTTCCACCCTTTTTTTCCGCAACAATTAATTTATTCAGCCACTGGTTTCGCTGCTTAGCAGACTTTTGTTTTTTATAATAATCACTAACCCGACTATAGGCTTCAATATTTTGTGAAAATGGTTTCGGATATTTCGCGATATATTTCAGATACAGGCCATTCGCCTTTGATCTTTGCCCTGCTTTTTCGTACATTTCCGCAGATTGCCAGATCAACTTACGTTTATCTTCTGGTGTTTTAGCAAAACCCGCGAGCACATTAAGCTCTTTTGCCGCCTTATCAAAATTACCCATTTGTGTATAAACAACAACCAGTTTGCCGCTGATACCCTGTGCAAACTGTTTACCAAGCGCAGGCACACGACGCATATTTTCAAGTATCACGCCGGATGTTTTCCAGTCTTTCATCCCTATATAAAGTGCCGCCGCATCATATTCAGCTGTCGCTCTAATATTTGATGAAGGCGCCACTTTTCCGACTCGCATAAAGTGAAATGCCGCCAGCTTATTATCGCCCTTAGCCTTGTAAAACTCTGCCTGTTTATAAATGCTGGCCGCCAGTTTATCAATTAACTCTTTTCTGAGTTTTATATCTGCCTTTGACTTTTTTGGCACTCGACCGATCGCAACAACATATGCTTTTTCTGCTTCACTGTATTTGGCCAGTTCATATTGTGCATGCGCATAAACAATAGCGGCGGTGCGCTGTAAATTTACCTGCTTAATCTTTATATTATCCAGTATGCGTTTTGAAAATTCAGCTGCCTCAGGGTATCTTTTAGCCTGTAATAAATTTTCAGCCGTTTTTGTAACGACCGCTGGCGTATGCTTATCATTTGGAAATTTATTACTAAAACGAATTGCACTACTTAAAGATTGCTGTTGCAGCTTGGCTAACTGCTGCGGCTGTTGTTTAGGTACCTTTAATAACACACCATAAGTTAGTAGTGCTGCATAGCCGGCTTCTGCACTTCTTTTATTTAACGGATATTTATAAGCGGATTTTTCATACTCAACCAGGGCTTTTGGATAAAGCTTTGCATCAAACAAAGCCTCCGCATATAGGAAATTCATATTAGCCGCCTCTTTTTCCAGCGGGAATGAACGCAGAAATTTTTCATACCATGAGGCGGCAACTTTGAAATCCTTCTGCTTTTTAGATTTTCTGGCCAGCGCATGAAAATGCAGGGAAAGCTCCTGTATATGCTTAATTAAAACCGGTTTGATCTTATCCTGATCTTCAACCTTTTGAAGTTTCCAGTAAGGCGTGCCAACATTATAATTTTTGACATATAAAATCTTACTATCCAGAACCTTATTATTAATTTTTCCATCAATATAGGCTTTTAAAGCCAGCGAATGAAACGCTGGAGACTGCACACTTTGTGGATATTTTTTGGTGTAAGCCATGAACGTATCTGCTGCATCATTATAACGCTCTTTCTTTACATACAACTTACCCAACTGCTCATAAATTAGTGGCAAGTATAGTTTAGCTTCACGCCCTTTAAATATGGGATCTATACTTTTATAGCCATCAAGGTATGACAGAGAGAGGCTGGTAACACGCAACGAATCAACAATAAAATCCTTTTCTGAATTACCTAATGTTTCCAGAATACCGTACTGATCTATTTTCTTTTCAGCTTCTTTAATATCAAGTAATGACAGATAAGTTTGCAGCGTCTGCTCATAATGAGACTGCTTAAACTGCGACCAACCCAGTTTATATAAAGCTTTTTCATACAACGGTGATTGCTGATAGTTAGTAACGATATCAGCATAAGCCTGTTCAGCCTGTTTAAACTGTAAATTTACAAATAATATCTCACCACGACGAAACTGCACTTCATCAATATGGCGCGAGTTCGGGTAATCTTTAACAATGACATCCATGGCCACCATGGCCTTGTCCATTTCACCGACCAAAGAGTATGCTTTAGCCAATTGATAATATATCAAATCATTTTTTTCATGACCCGGATAGGTTCTGAGATACGTATTATAATGTTCGATAGAAGACAATTTTATCGCCTGAATCGCCGCTGCATCTGCACCACCCCCAACACCCGCAACACCGTGACGCTCTTCTTCACTAATCTCCAGCTCAAGGTCAGCGACACGTCTTAAGGCTTCGCCATAATGGGTTTTAAATTCTGTTTTTTGTAGATAAGTCTGGTATTGCTCAATAGCATGTAATCGCTCGGGCGTTACCGTACTTGCTAACGGGTAATCAATCGGACTGGTTGCCAGGTCTTCTACCGTAATATCTTTTTTAATTTCATTTCCACAGGCCGCAATAAACAGTAATGGCACAAGATAAAGAATTTTAAATGGTGCGCAATTCATCGTTGACGCTCCATTAATGAGTCATATAATCGTGCTTTGGCATACAACGCACGGTCATGATAAAGCTTTATCTGGTTACGATGCAGACGCAATTGCTCCAGCGCCATCACGCGCAATTTACTCTCCTGTTCAGTAATGGTCCGATCAATTCTTTTCTTTAATGAGTTTATCTGTGATTCTTTATTTTCAATACGTGCATTAAAATTAGCAAATTCAAAAGGCGCAGTTTTCCAGGCGGTTTCTAACGATTCCATGCTTTTATTCATATCCGTGGTAACTTTATTTAACTGCTGGAGCTCTCGTTTTATCGCCCAGACTCTTACCGGATAATCAGTTTCCACTTCCCACTGTAATCGACCTTTTAATAAAAGATATTTTTCCCGCGCTTCAGCTGCGCCTTCTTCACTGGAGTTTTTTAACTGATTAAATCTGTTTTCGTTATCTTTTAATAACTGCAATTTTTCAACTTCAGCTGCTGTTGCCAGCTTTAACACATCTTCTGAGGTTTCTATTTGTTGAATTTCCCTGGATAGTTGTTCACGCTTTTGCATCAGCACTTTAACTTTATTTAAACTTTCATCGCCCATTGTTTTGGTTAATTTATTTTTATAAATTTTACGCTTTTCTTTTAAAATCATTTGCAGCGCCGGGATATTATTTTCCCAATGATTCAACATGTACTTTAGGTGCAAAATTTCCAGATACGATTTTGCTTCGTACTGAAACTCATTGGAAGATAAGAATGGCAATAGATACTGGGTTAGTAGTGAATCAAGACCTTTAATCACATTTACCGCAGAGGTAATTTCTTTCCCAAGGCTTCCTGGGTTTAGCTGGTCTATAAATTTGCGGCTTTTTATGAATCCTACCAGCTGCTCTGTTTCATTAAGCTGGAACTTATAACTATCTATTGCCAGACCATAATGGTGCAACGCCTGATCCCTTAGTCCCATTTTTTCAAATGCATACGGAATAGAAATAAATGCCTCCTGCACAGCTAAATCGGATTCAGTCTGACTCGATGCCAGATGCATCCAGGGAATAACCGCTTCCTGGAATTTGTTTTCACGGTAATGCGCCCAGCCTACACCGAGCAAGGCCTTATTTGTTTCAATGCCTTTTAGTCTAATTCTATTGAAATGCTCAATCGATAAATCTGAATAGCCATCTCGCATAGATACATAGGCCAATGCCAGATTGGCTTTATCTCTCAATATTAATTTTTCGGGATGCACCGAATCGCTCGAGGCAAGCTCGTCTAAAATATCAAAGCCCTGCTCCACATGTCCTTCTTCCTGGCGCTGAATTAAACGGCTGGCAGTATTAAATTTTGCGTAATCTTTCCAGACCGATTCCGATGAAAAATAATCGAAGGTTTTTTGCGCCTGCTCAAAATCTTCATTAAGCAAAAAAATTGAATTCATTAAAAATAATTTTTCTTCATCACTTTCAGGCTGTAGACCGTCTTTAATATTGATAAATTGCTCTTCAGCCTGAGGATACAGTCCGTCATAATAATGATTTTTACCCAGTAAAAAATGCGCCTGATCTATTATTGCTAAAGGTATTTCCAGCTCTTTCTCCTGCAATAAACGCTGAAACACCTCAGAAGACTGTTTGTGTAAATCGTATGAAAGATAAAGCCCGCCGAGCAACAACGCTGGATTGTTATCATCTGAGGTAATGCGCTGATAATGTTCTGCGACTAACAGTTCAGTTATGGCTGAAAAATGCTTTTGCTGAAAAAAATGATATAACGAAACGCCGTAGGCCAGATCCTGAACCTTATGCGTAGATTTGCTGTCCGCACTTACACCGCCGCTATAAACGCAAACAAATGAAATGCATACAATCAGAAAAAATTTGATAGGCTGTCGATACCACATAAAAGTTTATTGTCGAGTTATTCCCAGACCTTAACTTCAAAATCCGGCTGTTCCTTACTGCTATCACCCGTTATCTTTAACTCTATGTACTTTGCGTACCCGGACTTCTCTATTTTTTTTGTAGTGCCGCGTTTAAAGTCACGATCACTCGGCCCTTTGCCAATAAAGAAAGCGGTTAACTCATGTTCACCTGATGTGAGGTTTCCAATATATAATCGCTGAACACCGCCTCTTTTTAAGGCATTAATTTCGCGCTCAGTGTACAGATAATTACTTACAATTTTATCATCCAGTTTAAGCTGCACTGAATCCAGCTTAAATAACTCATCCACATCGAGTGATATAAATACGCTTATCTGTGTATTCGCAGAGAACAATAAATCCTCTTCCAATATAAACAGATCTCTATTCAGTTCTATAACTTCATTTTTTAAACTCTGAATATCCTGCTGAACACCCTGCGATGCTTCAGGTTGCGAGGCGTCAGCTTTATCAACCACAGGCTTTTCATCCTCTGCATAGGCTGCAGTATTAACGATAAAAACGAAAAATAGAAATAATCTAATAAAAACTTTCAATGCGCAAACCTTCATACTATTTAGACACTATATAATGCAACAAAAAACTTTCTAACGATAAATTGTTTAGCAAGCCACTCACCCAAACGAAGCATAGTCTTACGATTCAATACTTTAACCCGGATTTTATACCGTATATCTGTATTAAGATAAGAAAAAACGGGTTTTTACAATTCTTTATTATATTTACATGAAGTAGTTCACTAAACGAGGCGATTTCTTTGCTTAAAATATACCAACGTGGTTTGCTATAGCCACAAGTAGTACTTCAAACAAATTCGAGTAGTACTTCAGATCTACTTCGTAAAAAATAATTGATAAATGAAACAGGTGTTTAGTATAGCCCAGTAATGGGTGCGTATTAAATGCAAGAATATTAATTTCTTTAAAGCGTACTGTAATGTGTAGGAGAAACGCGTGCCATTAACTCAACAAAACCTGAGCCAGTCAATATTATCTTTGCTGGCACATGCAGGACGACTATCTATAATTTTACCACTGCTGGTGGGCAATGTGGCACAGGCTGCAACTGCAGACCTTGATCAGGCTCGTCGCATACATGACCGCCTTGCGGGTGTGCCCCCCACTAACGCCAAACTCTTTGAGATGGAAACACTCATTGTTGACGGCAATGGGAGCCCGGCCTCGCTTGAAGCTGCTGCTGCAATCGCCATGGAAAACCCGGCCTTTTATAATGTAACACTTAAGAATTTCGCAGCGCCGTGGACCAACGAAGACCAGTCAGTATTTGTTCGCCTTAATGACTACACCGCCACCGTTGTCGGCATGATTCGTGATGATACTGATTTTCGCGAAGTGCTATCCGGTGACATTATTTACACCGCTAACGGCACAGCATCACCAGATTACTCGCATACTAGCAACGCACACTATGAAGCACTGGAAGACATGGGGCCTGTAGCTGGCGACCTTTCTGATGACACCATTTTAGTAAAGACTGAGCAGTCCTCTATTCCCGGTGGGTTACCCACAGAAGCAACAGCTGGTGTTATGACTACCCGCGCAGCTGCACAGGCTTTCTTCTCTGACGGCACCAACCGGGCCATGTTCCGCTTTACCCTTATGAATCACCTGTGTACAGACCTTGAACCGCTGAAAGATGAAAGTCGTGTACCCGATCGCGTACGTCAGGACGTTTCACGCAGCCCCGGTGGCGATAGTCGTATATACATGTTCAGCTGTGTTGGTTGCCATGCGGGCATGGATGGACTGGGCGGCGCATTTGCCAAGTACAACTACAATACGGAGTCAGGTCGTATTGATTACGCACGAACGGATGCCGCAGCTTTAAGTGATACCTCTCTCAATGGCTTTGCTGCTGGCGGAATTAGCAGCAAATACCACAATAATGCAGACAACTTCAATCCCGGTTTTATTGCGACTGATGACAGCTGGGTTAACTACTGGCGCAACGGCCAGAATAAATTACTTGGCTGGAGCAGTGTGCCTGCCGCTGGAATCACCATTGATGACCGCGGCCATGCCAATGGCACTGGTGCGAAATCAATGGGGGCTGAACTGGCAAACAGCCGTGCCTTTGCCAGCTGCCAGGTTAAGAAAGCCTTTAAAGCAGTCTGTCTTCGTGACTCCGATGGCTATGCCGCAGACAGGGCGCAAGTTGACAGCATAACAAATGATTTCATGGGTAATAATTACAATATGAAATCTGTATTTGGAAAAGTTGCGGCTTACTGCAGCCAGTAAACCTTACTATCGTAATAACAGCTAAAACAGAAGCTATTGAGTGTAAATAGTGATGAATAAATTTGGAGAAAAATCAGAATGAAACACGAGCAGCATTATTCAGCACCATTTGCTCTATCTTCGCGTGTAGTGCGCACATTGTTACGCAGTATGACTATAGTCACTGCAATAAGCGTTTTAGCCGCTTGTGGCAATAGCACCGAGGTAGAATCTAATACACAGGGCAATACTGGCGGCAACAGTGGCGGCGATGGCCCGGAATATTTAGGCGATCCTCCTGTGAACGACGAAATCCAGAAATTCAAGACTGAATTCTGGAACCCACTAGCTGAAAACAATCGTTGCGGACAATGTCATTCAACAGATGGGCAAGCTGCAAACTTTCCTTTTGTCGACTTATTCAATATAAATTCAGCATTCTCTGCTGCTGTAGGCGTAAATAACTCTAGTCAACTTATAGTAGACCGTAGCAACCCGGCCCTATCAAGAGCAGTTGTTAAAGTCCGAGAAGGCCACCAATGCTGGTTAGGCAATGATTCTGCATCCTCAGGCAACTGTGCTGATATTATTGAGGGCTATATTACCAACTGGACCAGCGGCGCATCTACATCCGAAGGACGCAGCATCAAATTAGAAGCGCCTACCTTCATTAAAGACCCTGGCTCGAGTCGCAACTTTCCTGAAACAACAGACGCCTTTGAGGCAACTCTATACACACCCGTACTTGCTGAATATTGTGCTGACTGTCACTCTGAAACCTCTGACACACCACAGGCACCATTCTTTGCCAGTGGTGACATTAACGTAGCCTATGCAGCGGCCATGTCTAAAATCAATCTTGATGCAATAGATGACTCTGGGCAAGAACTGTTACCTCTCCCACTTAACTCAGCCGAACAATCTCGTTTCGTAACGCGTGTTTTAGAGCTACACAATTGCTGGTCATCTGACTGCAGCAATGATGCGGACGTTATGCGCCTGGCTATTTTCGACTTTGCAAAAGACATCACGCTGACAGAAATTGATCAGGACTTAAAAACCAGTAAAGCCATGAATTTTGAAAATGCCACACTGGCAAGTGGTGGCGACCGCTATGAAAATTCCCAGATTGCTATCTGGGAATTTAAAAAAGGCGTAGGAACTATAGCGAATGACACCAGCGGCATTGAACCCGCAATCGATCTAGAATTCAATAATGGCCCAAATGATGGCTCAGTTAGCTGGGTACTTGGTTACGGCATTGAGCTATCAGGTGGTGCATTTGCAAAAGCAACCGGTACGAGCGAAAAACTGGCCAACCTTATTGCGCCTAATAATTCATACAGCATAGAAGCATGGGTCATACCCGCTAATGTAACTCAGGAAGATGCACGCATTATTAGCTTTGCCTCTGGTGACGGAACGACACGTAACTTTTCTATGAGTCAGCATCTTTATCAGTATGAATTTTTAAATCGTGCGACAGAAAATGATGAAACAACTGAAGGAGCACTTGTAACCCTTGATACTGATGAAGATCTGCAATCAGCTCTACAGCATGTGGTTTATACTTTTGACCCGGTTAATGGACGTCGCATTTATGTAAATGGCGTATTCACAGGCGACACAGACTCACAAGATGCGCTGGGTGGCTCCTTAGTCGAATGGAATAATTCATTTAGCTTTATTCTAGGCAGCGGCATTGCCAATAATGCATGGAGTGGCAAACTAAGAATGGTAGCCATACATAATAGCGTGCTGAGCCAGGAACAAATCACCCAGAACTTTACGGTGGGTGTTGGCCAGAAATACTTTATGCTATTTTCCGTCAGCGATTTAATAACCGGACTTCAGCCTGAAGACTCTCAGGTATACGTTGTGATGCAAGCTGAGGTTTATGACAATACCTCCTATTTATTTGATAAACCGGTATTTATCAACCTGAACGGCGAATATATTCCCTCTACTGATATTCCAATCGAAGGTATGCGAATTGGTATTAACGGTAAAGAAGCAATCACAGGTCAGGCTTTTGGCAACATTGAGGTAAATATCAACTCCGACGACTACACGATTGATGGGCAGACCATTTCCAGAATGGGCACGGTTATTCCAATAGGCAAAGGCCCGGAAAACGATGAATTTTTCCTGACATTTGAACGTTTTGGAGATAATACCAACGTTAGAGTAGAGGCTGAGCCAACTGCACCTCAAGCCCCACCTGAGGCAGACCCCGTGTCAGATTTGGGCGTTAAAACCTTTGATGAGATTAATGCCAGCCTATCAAATGTAACGGGCATTCCCACAACTAACTCAAGTATTGCTGCTGCATATGAATCATATAAACAGCAACTACCCTCAATTGAAGAAATAAATGCATTCTTACCTTCACACCAGATGGCCGTTGCTCAGCTGGCTATGAGCTACTGCGAACAACTGGTTCAAACAGATAAGGACAACTTCTTCAGTGGTTTTAACTTCAACCTGTTGCCGGGTACAGCTTTCGACACACTAGAGAAAAGAAAACAAATTGTTGATCCTCTCTTAGTGGGTATCATGAATCTTGATACAGCGACAGGTCGAAACTTATCAACGCAGCCTGATCCTGATGTGCTTCATGAGATAATAGGCTCTCCTGTTGACCCAAATCTGCTGACGACAATAGATGATCCTGACAAGCTAGCGACATATGATTACCCTAGCTTGCTGACCACAATATTAACGTGCGATTCTGACCCTGAAAACGAAATACCAGATTGCACAACTCAACGTACAGAGAAAATCGTTATCGCAATCTGCGCCGCCACTCTGGGCAGTGCGATGACCGTAATTCAGTAAGCGTGATCCGAATGAATATTAAGAGGTACTTTTAATGAAAAACAAACACAAACCATTAGGCGTAAACGACCCACTTCGTCATGCGGATCACTCTAGACCTTCTACGCGTCGTGATTTTATTAAGCAGGGCTTTATCTCCGGACCCGCTGCCGTTTTAACTGGCGGCGTATTCGGACTCTTTAATAACCCGCGTGAAGCCTATGCAGCAGTTGCAGCTGACCTGGATCAGCTAGCAAAAGACATTCCTAACAGTGCATGCAAAGTTGGAGATGCGGCAGCAGGCTCAGCCAAAATTCCATTCATCTGCTTCGATCTGGCCGGTGGTGCAAATTTTGCCGGATCAAATGTACTGGTGGGTACCGATGGCCAGCTAAACGAGCTGACTACAGCTGGCTACAGTAAAATGGGGCTTCCTGGGGATATTATTCCAGGCCTTAGTGATATAAATGCTGCACCAATGCTGAATTTAAGCACCAACTCAGACTTCACTAACAATCAACTCGGTTTAAAGTTTCACTCTGATAGCGCCTTACTTTTCGGTATCCTCGAAAGATTTACATCCGTTGCATCTGGTTTAGTTGATGGCGCTGTTATACCTGCTCGCTCAGGCAACGACACCAGCAACAATACACACAATCCTTTATATGGCATTGCCAAAGCAGGAGCAGTAGGCAGTGCCGTAACACTCATCGGATCACGTAATTCGGAGTCAGGCGGCAATTCAATGGCTCCTCCTGGCTTAATTAACCCTGAAATTCGTCCGACTAAAGTCGACCGCCCCAGCGATGTGACTGGCATGATTGATGTGGGAGACCTAACCAATATTCTAAATACAAAAGAAGATGTGGTCGCGGTAATGGAATCCATGGCCCGTATCAGCCATAAAAAACTCAACGCGACTATTACCCAGAACGACGTGGTAAGAGATCTGGTGAAGTGCGGATACATTAAGGCTGCCGATATCGCTGAACGATTTGCAGATCAGGTCGTAGACCCGGCGGCTGACCCACATATAGTTGATGACGTTAATAATACGGAAATCAGAGGTATCTTTAGCCCGGAAGAATTTAATAATAATAATAGAGACGGTGGGGAATTTCGCAAAACTGCTGCCGTTATGAAAATGGTTATTGAAGGTTACTCAGGCGCCGGCAGTATCACTATGGGTGGCTATGATTACCACACAGGCGACAGACAAGCAGGTGAAAACCGAGATCTACGTGCTGGACGTTGTATTGGTGCTTGCCTTGAATATGCTGCGAAAAAAAATTCACAGCTAATGATTTACGTATTCAGTGATGGCTCGGTAGCCAGTAACGGCACCGCTGATAACACCGGTAACCAAACCGATGGCAACGGAAATATTACAAGTTTAGGCGGTAGAGGCAAGGGTGTGTGGACTGGCGATAATTCTTCGACCGCCTGCTCATTCTTCCTGGTATTTGACCCCAATGGAACAATCGATATATTTGATGGCAACACAATGACCGACCATCGTCAAATCGGCAAGTTCTCTCCAAGTGGTTCTGTTGTTACTTCCGATACACCTGCAGCTAATAATGTAAACCTGTTAGTGAATACGGTTATTGCGAATTATATGTCACTGAATGGTAACCTGGATCCAAGTGCAGACCAGCCTGATTTTGCTTCCAGCTTCACCAACCATGGTTTAGGTGACTTTAGAAAATATGTATCATTTAATCCGATAAGGTAGCTTAATACATTAGATAAAATGGACAACACTGCATGACAAATAACTGCTTTATGCAACAAGTGTTGCTGTATTTAGGACTTTTATTTGCCGGTAGTGCAAATGCTCAGGCAAAAACAGGATGGTATGATTTTCAGCAGTCCATCATGGGCACCTCCACTGTTGTGGAACTTCTCGGTGAAACGCCGCAGTTGGCCCAAAAATGCAGCCAGCGCGTGTTTGATGAAATGCACCGCATTGACGAATTAATGAGCCCGTACATTGAACACAGTGAACTGGCTACAATCAATCGTGATGCGGCACAGCGTGAAGTTAAAATTAGTAAAGAGTTATTTAATCTGATTAAACGATCAATTGAATACTCTGAGCTTTCCAATGGTGCATTTGATATTACGTTTGCCAGTGTCGGGCACCTTTATGATTACCGCATGAAGCAACACCCGACCGACAAACAAATTAAACGTAAGCTAAGTGCTATAAATTATAAAAATATAAACCTAAATGAAACAGATAGTCGTATTTCATTTAGTCATAAAAACACCCGTATTGACCTGGGTGGAATTGCCAAAGGCTATGCAGTCGATAACGCAATTAAAATTTTAAAAAACTGTGGCATTAAAAATGCCCTGGTTAGCGCGGGGGGTGACTCGCGAATTTTAGGTGATAAAAATGGACGCCCCTGGGTAATGGGGGTGCGACACCCACGAGATGAAACCCGGGTAGTGGTCAGCATTCCGTTAAGTGACTCTGCGATCTCTACCTCCGGTGATTACGAGCGTTATTTCATCGAAAATGGCACCCGCTATCACCACATAATTAAACCCTCGACAGGGCAGTCTGTAAACCAGACATGGAGCGTAAGCGTAATGGCCAATGAAGCCATCACCAGCGATGCACTGTCAACAACACTGTTTGTGTTGGGCACGGAAAAAGCACTACAGCTCATCAATTCACTCGATGATATTGAAGCGGTAGTGATTGATGCGAATGGCAAAATGTTTTACTCAAGCGGATTAATGCCGCCAGCGGCCCAATAGGCGTTTTAAATTAATATTCAGCTCTGTGCTGAAGTTTGTTCAGGTTAAAGTTATATGTGTAGCAATAAATTAAACTCATTCACAGCCAAAACAACTCAGTGGCTACCACAACTTATGTTATTACCACTGGTGGGTATTTTAGCGTCCTGTGGTGGTACCGAAACCGGAGCAGACCCGGGTATTGAGAATTTCCCGATTGCTTATGTCAAACGTTCTATTCTGGTCGATGATGAAGGCGTGATCATCCAGCCGGACATTCGCCGTCCACTCCGTTCTACACCAGGTGGTGATCTATATATTAAATCCCGTGCCAACCTTGGCGCAGCTGAAATTAACATTACCGGGGACATCACCAATGGCATGGGGGATGTAAAAGACCTTGATGTATCCAGTGACGGTAAGCTACTGGTATTTTCCCTGCTGACTGAAGACCCTGATCCCAACGATGATTCGGACGATCCTAAATGGGACATTTATATCTATAACCGGGAAACAAATATTGTTAGCCGGGTTATTCCTAAACTATCAGATCAGGATATTACCGCCAGACTGGGCGATGATATTGCGCCTTATTTTTTACCCAATAACAATCGCATCGTTTTTTCATCTAATCGTCAGAAACAGTCTCGTGCCGTACTCGGCTCTGAACCAGCACCTTCTGGCCAGGCCAGCAAGCCCCCGTTTTCATCTCAGGATGAGGACAACCGTGAAAAAGCGCTGGTATTACATACGATGAGTATCGACGGCTCTGACATTAAGCAAATTTCATATAACCAGAGCCACGATCTTGACCCCGTTGTATTAAGTAATGGCCGAATTTTGTTTAGCCGCTGGGACAACATGAATAGCAATGATGCAATCAGTTTATATACGGTTTTACAGGATGGCTCAGACTTACAGCCTCACTATGGCACCCATGATCAAAGTCATGAAATTGCAGGTGTACTCGATGCTGACGACGAAACTCCGATAGTACAGTTTACACAGCCCAGAGAGCTTACCGATGGGCGCATAATGATGCTACAAAGGCCATTTGATGACTCTTTTTCCGGTGGAGAAATTGTTGTTATTGACGCTGAAAACTTTATAGACCTTAACCAACCGACGTATGATAACAAGGATGCGATGGCAGGACTTTCAGCGCAACAAAAGGTCACCGACACCGACTTAATATTTGACGGCAGCATCCCCCTTAAAGGGCGCTACTCGTCCATCTACCCATTAAATGATGGCACCAGCCGCCTGCTAGTAAGTAAAGGTCTGTGTCAGATTGAGATAGACACCAATACCAGTACTGAACCTGATGCTGAGCCTATTTTGGAACCATTCTTGTGCGCCACTGATGAAGCCCAACTATTACTGAATGACCCAACTACGACTGAAACCGAAGCTTACCCCTCCTACGGTATCTGGCTATACGATACCGGTGAACAAACCGAGAAACCTGTAGTGGCAGCTGAACGGGGTATGTTTATAAATGATGCGGTTGTCATGCGCCCGTACGAAAGGGCACTTATTAATCAGGGTAGCGACTTGAACAGCGACCTCGTTTCTGAGGATGTTGGCCTGCTAAAGATTCGCAGCGTATATGACTTCGGAAATACTGAATTCAGTGGCTGCTTCTTTAGTGTGTGCACTGATGCCGACGCAAATAGTGTACTGGAATTAGGTGATCCAGCTATAGCTACTGCCGATCAACGCCCTGCCAGGTTTATCCGTCTGGTTAAAGCCGTTGGCATGCCCAACAGAAACGACCCGGATCTTGTAGATCCACCGAATTTATCAGGAAGAGCTTTTGGCCGTGGTGGGCGCAGGCTGGGTATGAAAGAGATTATTGGCTATAGTATGATTGAGCCAGATGGCTCGGTACAGGTAAAAGTTCCTGCCAATGTTGCTTTCTATTTTGATATTCTCGATAAAGATGCCCGACGTATCGGATCCCGTCATGAAAACTGGTTGCAAGTCACAGCCGGTGAAACCCTTTCATGCACTGGCTGCCATATACACCCCGGTGGAGAAAACCCTCCACAGCCACTACCACATGGCCGCAAAGATGCGGAAGCCGCATCAATCAATAGTACCGCTCCAACTGGCGGTGAATACCCTAATACCCAAAACCCTGCGACCGTCACTCCATACCTTGCTGGCGAAACCATGGCTGAAGCATTGAGTATTGCTAAGGGCATTTCTGGTGCTACACCGACTGTTAATGTTGAATATAATGACGTGTGGACTGATCCAGCTACGCAAACGCCTTCCGCTTCATTTACTTATGCCTATACAGGTATTGCGATTGGCGGTTTTTCAACACTAAATACCCTCAGTCCATATTCAGCCACATCATCTTGTGAGTCACAGTGGGATGCAAGGTGCCGTACGGTGATTAATTACCAGGCTCACATACAGCCTATCTGGGATTTCACACCCAGAATCGATGCAGTAAGTAATGCCGATGTAACCTGCACCAACTGCCATACAACCATGGGTGGTACAGCTGTACCCGCAGCACAACTGGATTTAACAGCTGGCACATCTGATGAAGAGCTTCAGCACATTGAATCCTATCGCGAATTGTTCTTTAATGATGTCTATCAGGATGTTGTTAATAATGTACTCACTGATATTTTGATTACCGTAACTTCGGAAGATGAAGATGGCAATACGATTACTGAAATTATTCCTGACCCAGCCAATCCTCAGCCTGTAGCCTCTATGAGAGTCAACGGCGCACGAGCCAGCTTCTTCATGGAAAAAATGACAGAAACTGAACTGGATTCCGCGACTACACTTTCAACACCAACAGTAAACCACGCAAATATGCTTACTCCGGCTGAATTACGTCTAATCGCAGAATACCTTGATATCGGTGGACAGTACTTCAATAACCCATTTGATTCGGCAGCACCTACAAACTAGTTTATAATTAGCTCATAAATGATAATAACTGCACACTAAACTCAGGGCTGTTAGCGCGAACTATGTATATAAGATTGACTGTCATGCTGATCATGCAGCTGTTCAGTGTGAATGTTTACTCTGCTTCTGAGTCATTGCAGCAAGTAAAAATTGCTGACCCTTTCATTGAAATGCACACCGGCCCCGGCGGGGGCTACCCCATATTCCATGTTATGGAACGGGGTGCATTCATCGAAATAATTATGCAGCGAGCTGACTGGTATAAAATTCGCACCGAAAAAAACAAAGAAGGCTGGGTAAGTTTTGCTCAATTATCACAAACCCTCTCTGCCAATGGTGACGCCATTGAATTCAAGGTCATAACCCAGGAAGATTTTGCTGAGCGCACATGGGAGCTGGGAGTAATGGGCGGTGACTTTGGCGGGGCACCCGCACTCAGTGTATATGGCTCATATTTATTCAACCAGGGCTTTGCCATTGAATCCAGTCTTGCCCAATCGATTGGCGATGTATCCAGCAGTCTGCTTTTTAAAGTCGGCCTGGTTCTACAGCCCTTTCCAGAATGGGAGTACTCCCCATACTTTCAAATGGGCACAGGCATCATCGATGTAAAGCCATCATCATCAACGATACAGCCTGTAGACAGAACCAATCAGTTTTCTAATATCAGTCTGGGTGTACGCACCCACCTAACCCAAAAAATTATTCTTCGGCTGGAATTTAGTCAATATATAATATTCTCCGCCACTAAAGATAATGATAACAATGAGGAAATAAACGAATGGAAGGCAGGATTCGCAGTCTTCTTTTAGGCTGTATATACACTGGTCTGGCAATTGCCAGCTTAAACGCCCATGGCGCTGATCTTGAAGTTGAGCAGGTTTCAAAGCCTGTTATTCAGCCGGAAATCGAGCGCGTGGAATTTGAAGAATCAAAAATAAACCCTGACAATTTTGAAGTAATTTTATCCTTCGGAATAATCAGCATTGAAGATTTTGGTTCAAACTCAATACTGGGTGCAAAGCTGGCCTATCGTGTTTCTGAAAACTTTTTTGTTGATCTTGAGTTAGGCAGCTCCACAGCAGGAAATTCAACGGTTGAAACTTTTCTGGACATAGACATATTGACTGATGATGAACGAGATTATAGTTATTATTTAATCAACCTGGGTTACGACATTTTTCCAGGTGAATCATTTGTTACCGATAGCACAACCTTTAATACTGCATTTTATGTAATTGCAGGCGCGGGTAATACTCAGTTCGCCGGAGGCGATAATTTCACATTTAGCTGGGGTGTCGGATATCGTGTCATCATGAACAGTTATCTAACCGCCTACTTTGATGTACGCGATCACACATTTGAACTCGATTTTGCCGGTGAAGTTAAACGCACCAACAATATTGAAATGTCATTTGGTGTTGGAATTTATTTTTAATCAGGTCATGCTAAACATTAACACTCAACACTTAAGTTTTCACATGCCCACGCTAAAAAACAGTTTCATCTGCTTTGTTTTAACCATTAGCCTGCTCGGCAACATCAGTGTTGCTGAAGAAAAACCAGCTGACGACGACAGGCAACTTGCATGGAACTTCACCCTTAAAAGTCATAACGGTAAAAACATAAAACTATCCGAATTACGCGGGCAGGTTATCGTACTCAATTTCTGGGCTAGCTGGTGCGGCACCTGCCTTCAGCAATTTCCACTATTGAATGCTTATTACCAGAAGAACAAAGATAAAAATTTCACTTTGCTATCAATTAATATTGATGAAGATTTACTAACTGCAACCCGTCTTGTACATAAACGTAATTTTAATTACCCTGTTTTATATGACACAAGTAATCAGGTAAGTCGCCTGTACTCTGTCGATGACCTGCCAACAGTATTTTTAATCGACAGAGATGGTTATATTCGTTACACCTTAGATGACTCAAAGATCAAACAACAGAAGATTACACAACAAGTCATAGAGGATCTGTTGAATGAATAGAATTTTTTTAAATTTTTTATTAACCGCTATTTTATTTTTGCTTGCTGCATGCAGCAGTGTGGAACCCTGGGTTAAACCCTATGAAAGGGGGAACCTTGCTGACCCGATTATGTTAATGGATCACGACCCGGTTTCAAGCTCATATTTAGGACACGTTCATGATGCCCGTGAAGGTGCGCGAGGCGCAGGCACAGCAGCAGGTGGTGGTTGTGGTTGTAACTAGTCGTATGAAAATTCACGCACTCTTTCATTACAGTTTACTTTGGTTGCTGCTAATTTTTCAATCGGCAACGGCTGCTGTATTACCTGAAGAGCGCGTTGATGTGCTGTACCACAACTATACGGGTGGCGGCATTTCCATTGATGGTCCTTCCGTTTTAGTACGTAAAAATTTTGCCGACAAAGTTTCTGTATCTGCAAATTATTATGCCGATAACATTACCAGTGCCTCTATTGATGCGGTAACCCAGGCCAGTGAATACACTGAAAATCGGGTACAGCAATCTATCGGGGCTGACTATTTAAATGATAAATCAACCCTCAGCTATAGTTATACAACCAGTGTTGAAAATGATTTTGATGCAACCACCCATTCATTCGGGATTAGTCAGGAAATGTTTGGCAGTATGACCACCGTTAGTCTGTCTTATTCTATTGGTGATAATATTGTTACTCAAACTGGCGTAGATACCTTTCTTGAAGCATCCAAATTTAATGACTTTCGCTCAACCATCTCTCAGGTGCTGACAAAAAATCTCATTATGTCTTTAACCTACGACATCATTACTGATGAAGGCTTCCTGAATAATCCGTATAGAAACATACGTTATATAGACCCAAATGATTCCAGTCAGTATCTTTTCCAAAAAGAGTTATACCCGGAAACCCGCACCAGTAATGCGGCCAGTATTGGGCTGCGTTACTTTTTGCCCTATCGCGCCGCAATTTTTGGTAGCTACCGTTACTTCACCGATAGCTGGGGAATAAAAGCTGACACAATGGAAATTGGTTATGTACATCCTCTTGAAGATAAGTGGACCTTTGAAACCAGCCTGCGTTATTACACACAAACCCAGGCTAATTTTTATAGTGATTTATTTCCTTTCGAAAATCCGGCAAATGTATATGCCAGAGATAAAGAGCTAAGTACATTTACGGATGTCAGTATAGGCTTCGGTGTCACTTACGAATTTGAAAGTGAAAACCTGTTATTTTTTGAGCGCGGTTCAGCCAATCTGTTTTATACCTATTTCACATTTGATTATGATAATTTCAGAGACATTAGAGTGGACACAAATGTGCCGGGAAGCGAGCCTTTATATAGTTTCACCGCCGGTGTAACCCGACTCTATTTTTCTTTCTGGTTCTAAACAGACGAGACATTTCCCGCAAATAATTCAGGCATAAAAAAAGACGCAACAGCGTCTTTTTTTATGCACTTAATTTTTAAAATTAACCAGGGAAACTCTGATTAAGCCGGCGAAAATGAAGATCCACAACCACAGGTGGTCTGAGCGTTCGGGTTACGAATAACAAACTGCGCACCCTGCAGGTCTTCTTTATAATCGATCTCTGCACCCACCAGATACTGGAAGCTCATGGGATCGATTAACAACGTTACACCGTCATTATTAACTTCAGTATCGCCGTCTTTAATCTCTTCATCGAAAGTGAAGCCATATTGAAAGCCAGAACAACCACCGCCGGAAATAAATACCCGCAATTTCAGATTAGGGTTACCCTCTTCTTCAATCAGGTTTTTAACTTTGTTCGCTGCCGCATCGGTAAAATCCAGTGGATCTGGCATTGCGTTATCAACTGTTTCAGCCGTCATTGTATACTCCAAAAATTCTGTCACGCTATAATTCTGCATATTCTGTATTACCTGACTAATTTAGTCAAGTTTTATGCTCGCCACAAATATACGCCTACCTTAGCTAGCAGATGGGCTTGGCTCTGCGTCATCGTCATCGTCATGAATATCCTTGCTATCTGACTGATATTCAAGTAATTTTTTCTCATCCTTACAATGCACCAGGTTGCCATTTACCTCTGCCCCCATGGCCATTTCCAGCAAATTGTAATATACATTGCCCTTAACCTGACCATGTCTTGAGAGTTCTACCCGCTCGCTGGCATACACATCACCGGTAACCTGACCATTGAGCACCACAAAGGGTACCCGCACTTCACCTTCAATCTGGCCCTGATCACTGAGTATCAGCATGGAATGGGAATCTTCTTCCGCGATCACATTGCCGACTATTTTTCCGTCAACATGCAAACCACCGGAAAAAATAAGATCGCCGTGAATCTCCATCGCAGTTCCGACAAGGGTTTCTATTTTAGTTGAGTTGGATTTATTCTTGCCCCACATTGGCTTCGTTTCCTCTAGAAATTAAATCAGCCCACAGGTATGTTTTTTCAACCCGGGGAACCTTTGCACTTTTAGGTTGTGCCTTAATAAAAAGGGACAATGGCTCAAATCCTTCTGGAAATCTGATACCACCTTCAAAGTTTTGAAAATATTTAAATCCGAATACCTGACGCTTTTTCGCTTTACCCGTGGCCACGGTTGGCAAATCCAGTCGTGTCTCTGACCCATCGGCTCTTTTGCCCAGAAAAGATATCTCAAGATATCCGCGCTGCACATAATCATGGCGGCCAATCTGTATTAAAACCAGCTTGTAGTCATAGCCACCCTGCGCGTTCCGGTTTAGCACCACCTTGTTCACTTTAATTTCTCGCTTAGCTTTACCCGGTGCAACAATATTATGATAGAAGGTCAGCTCTTCTTTCATTTTAAGCGTTTCAGTTTCACATTGAGCGAGGCTGTCATTTATTTGGCTGCTGGCATCTTTTTGAATATCACTGCCCCGGGACAAGCGGGCATTTTCACGCAGCGCTTCCTCTTTTTTTATCGTCTGCTCATCTAATGATATGCGTAAAATTTCAATTTCCTGATCGTAATCTGACTGATCAAATCCCGCGACATGCCGACCGTATTGAAATGCACTCCAGATGACCATTAAAATTAGCAGCAAAATAACCAGCGCACTCGCCAGCCATAACTTTGGCTGATGAATAGAAATAAGGTGTTTACTGTGTACCGGATCTGAACTCATATATTTACATCTTTAATCTATTTATGATCAATCTTAAGGGTGCCTCTAAATCCATTAACCCCATAAATCCGTTAAGCCGTTGAATCACTAAACCTATGGCAACAATGCCACCTGACTAATACCCGTCGTTTCATCCAGGCCAAACATTAAATTCATATTATGCACCGCCTGCCCCGCCGCGCCTTTCACCAGATTATCGATCACCGATGAAACCACCACCGTATCTCCCCCCTGAGGGCGGAATACCGATATGCGACACATATTTGAGCCTTTCACGCTACGGGTTTCTGGCATGGTGCCAACGGGCAACACATCCACAAATGGCTCGTCTTTATAACGCGCCACATAAATTTGGTGCAAATCTTCCACATCGGCTTTTAGTACGCCATATAAACTGGCTTCGATGCCGCGAATCATCGGCATTAAATGGGGCACAAACGTCAGCCCCACATCATGACCCGCAATGCCACCCAGAACCTGACGAATTTCTGGCAGGTGACGGTGACCATCAACCCCGTAAGGTTTCACGCTTTCGGTGGCTTCACATAATAAGGTGGCCACGCTGGCCCCACGGCCTGCTCCACTGACACCGGATTTAGCATCAGCAATTAAATGCGCATCATCGATTAAATTGTTTTCTATCAGGGGAATATAACCCAGACTCACCGCCGTGGGATAACAGCCCGGGTTAGCAATAATACGCGCGCCTTTAATCGCCTCGCGGTTAATCTCTGGCAAGCCGTACACCGCTTCCTGGAGAATATCCGGACACGCATGATCCAGACCATACCACTGTTTCCACACGGCAGTATCTTTTAGACGAAAGTCTGCCGCTAAATCAATGACTTTAACCCCCGCTTCAAGCAGCTGCGGCACCATTTTCATCGCGGTGCCGTTGGGGGTGGCAAAAAACACTAAATCGCACTGGGAGAGTGAGGCGATATCCGGCTCGGAAAAATGAATATCCACATGACCGCGCAGATTGGGATACAGTGCAGACACTGCCTGCCCCGCTTCCGCTCGTGATGTTACCACCGATAATTCAACGTCTTTATGTGCCACTAACAAACGTAGCAACTCTACGCCTGTGTAACCGGTGCCACCGACTATGCCGGCTTTAATCATCTGCAACCTCTGTAAAACAAATTAAAGCTTACATAAATTTTAATTAGTGTAAGCAAGTGATTGATATTTTGAACGTTAGTATAGACTGAATTCAGTTTACATAATAGCCAACTAACGCACAGCCGCAAAGTTATCAGGTGACTGTGATAATCTTTTTATAGAGCAAAGAATAAAGAGAGCACAAACGAAGCTCACGAATAATATCAGTGATGTAATTTATAAGACACTTTGCGCAGCTGCCCACACAGGCTATCATTCGACACAAATATTAATTCGAAAATAGAATCGGGAAAATCATGCGCAGGAGAAAATCATGCTTTGGGTAAAAGCCTTTCATATTATTTTTATGGTGACCTGGTTCGCAGGCCTGTTTTATCTGCCCCGCCTGTTTGTATACCACGCGGACAGTTCAGATGAAATTAGTAATGCGCGTTTTAAAATAATGGAGCGCAAACTGTTTTACGGCATCATGACGCCGGGGGGCATTATCACACTGCTACTGGGCCTGTGGCTGTTATTTGACTATGCCTGGGCAGCCTACAAAACCGACCTGTGGATGCAGCTGAAACTTGTACTGGTGGTTGTAATCATGGGCTATCACGCCTATTGCTGGAAACTGCTGAAGGATTTCAGAGATGATCGCAATACCCGCTCTCATGTCTGGTACCGTTGGTTTAATGAGTTTCCAGTACTGGTGCTGGTGGCGGCGGTGATATTTGTGGTGGTGAAACCGTTTTAGAATTTAATGCGCAGGGACTAAACGTGAAATAGAATAATCAGCCGGCATTCTGCTGATTACGCAGCAACGGCTCAAGCTCTGTTAGCGCCTTTTTATAAACCTTGCGTTTAAAAAACACCACTTCACTCATAGGATGCCAGTAATCCACCCATGACCAGTTATCAAACTCCGGTCGATCCATGGTGCTTAAATTAAAATCATTTTCGCTGCCCACCAGCTTTAAAATAAACCAGATCTGCTTCTGCCCGATACACACCGGATGACTATCACGACGCACCATCCACCTCGGCAAACGGTAACGCAACCACTTGCTGGTTTTGCCGACAATCTCCACATGCTTAGGGCTCAGGCCGGTTTCTTCGAACAGCTCACGGTACATCGCCTGATCCGGCGACTCGTCCCGCTGAATCCCCCCCTGAGGGAACTGCCAGGCATTCTGACCATAGCGGCGTGCCCAGAAGACCTTGCCATCCGGGTTGCTCAATATGATGCCCACATTGGGCCTAAATCCGTCAGAATCAATCACTTAACGATGCCTGTTTAAAAGTTAGCTCCGATTCTTCCAAAAATCTGAGCATTGCGCAATGTTTTCGTTACAATACCACTATGACCGTTTAACTATAGAACAATTCTATGCGTCATAGTTAATTAATAATTTTTCTTATGGTGGATTTTTAATGGCTTTAGCTCTTTTTGACCTGGACAATACTCTGCTGGCGGGTGACAGTGACTACCTGTGGGGTGAGTTTTTAACCGAACAGGGCATCGTCGATGCGGATTTATATGCCCGTGAAAATCAACGTTTTTATGACGAGTACAAAAAAGGCACACTCGACATCCACGAATTTCAGGCGTTTTCGCAACAGCCGCTGGTTAACAATGATCATGACAAAATGCTAGCGCTGCGAGAACAGTTTTTAGACGACAAAATAAAACCGATTATGAGCCCCGCCGCCTTTGAGCTGATTGACAAACATAGAAGCACCGGGGACACATTAGTGGTCATTACCGCCACTAACAGTTTTATTACCCGCCCGATAACCCGCGCTTTTGGCATTGAACATTTACTGGCGACTGAGCCAGAAATAGTAAACGGGAAATACACCGGCAAGATCGACGGCACCCCCTGTTTTCAGGAAGGCAAAGTCACGCGCTTAAATCAGTGGATGAAAGCACAAAATCAAACCTTAAAAGGCAGCTGGTTTTACAGCGACTCACATAATGATTTGCCATTATTACTCGAAGCAGAAAATCCGGTGGCGGTTGATGCGGATGAAAAACTTTTAGACTATGCCCGCCGGCACAACTGGCCAATAATGTCTTTACGAAATTAAACTCGTGAATGGATCAACCAATGGATCAACCAATGAATTTTAAACGCATTATATTTTTATCTCACTTAACGGCTATTTTAGTGTTACCCAGTGCCTGCAGCTCTACCATGCTGGTTGAAAACTGGAGCGACCCCGCCTATCAGGGGCCTCCTCTGAAAAAAATACTGGTCATCGGCGTTATTAAAAGTGATGCTAAGCGCCACGCATTTGAAGATGAATTCGCCAGCCTGATGACGGCGGGAAACAGAAAAGGCATTGCGAGCCACACCCTGTTACCCAATCTGGAAAAATCAGGCAATAAAGAACAGGTACTGGCGGCGGTTGAAAAGGCCGGCGCTGATGGGGTGATGATTGTCACAACCCACGGACTGATTAATCAGCAACGGGTAACCCCACCAACCTTTAGCTATTCTCCGAATGCGGGCATGGGTTATGGCATGTATGGTTATTACAACACGTCGCACGCGGTCACTTACAATCCCGGCCATACGGTCACCGATACCCTGCTAAGAATTGATACCAAACTGTTTAATGTGGCCAGCGAAAAAATGATCTGGTCGGGCAAAACAGAAAGCTTTAACCCCACCTCATCCAGAGAGGTGATTGGTGATCTTGAAAGGCTGGTGATTAGAGACATGCGCAAGAGCGCAGTAATTAAATAAAAGCCCCGGTATATGCCCAGGGAATATGACTAGAGAATATGACCAGGGGACGTGACCAAAAACGTACCGCTGACTAGCGCATTCAGGACAATAAAATATCTTTAGAGCTTTCGAATTGCTGCTGCGCTTTTTCAAGAATTTTAGGCAGCAATTGCGGATCCAGTTTATTGGCCTGCCAGAGTGCGATATCAATTTTTTCAAGATTGATTTGATTCGGCTCTATTGCGAAATCGTCACCGCTGTTTTCCTGGGCGTCCTGTTCAAAGTATTTATCGACAATCTGACTCGCCAGAGCAATCAACCAGGCACCCCCCTGTTCTTTTTGCGGGGCATTTTCAGGATCCAGCTGATATCGTACTGCGACACAAATTGGCGCGGGTAAATTCCATTTTTTTAATAGCTCACCGCCAACTTCCGTGTAGTCAAAACCCATAATATCTTTTTCGGCTTTGGCTAATTCAACTCTGTCAATTATGTCCGAGCCTAACACCTGAGACAAAGCCCAGGCCATTTCTTCGGGTAATTTCAAATAAAGTAATAGCGAACCAATGTCGTGTAATAAACCGGCAATAAAAAATCGCTCAATTTGTGGCTCACGTTTAAAGGCCGCGAGTACACGGGCGGTAACCGCGGTGCTTAGACTGCGCTTCCAGAAATCTTTCATCGACACCAGTTCAGAGGGAATACCGTCAAACACATTAATTGCTGAGGCGGCAACCACAACGCTGCGCAGCTCTTTGTGACCAATTAAAGCCACCGCGCGATACACCGTATCCACCTTGGCGGTGAAACCGTAAAATGGACTATTGACCAGCTTGAGTAAACGCGCGGTGAGGGCCGGGTCGTCATTAATGACCTTACCTATATTGGTGGCGGTGGATTTCGGATCATCCATTACGCTAAAAACTTTATAGACAATTGCCGGCAGGCTGCCCAGCTTGCCGCTGCGTTCAATGAGCTTTTCTAAACTTTGCAAAGAGACTTTACCCCATTATTCTCTGCTGGCCATTTTTAAAATGCGATTTAAATGGGACAGAATTTTAATGATTTAATTTACCTTAAGTTTAGACTAAATTTAGTCTAAATTTAGTCTAAGTTTTGGGGAGAGTGACGCCGGTTTGCCCCTGGTATTTACCCGCCCGATCACCGTAGGAGGTTTCGCAAATTTCATCAGATTCAAAAAACAGCATTTGCGCAACACCTTCATTGGCATAAATTTTTGCGGGCAGCGGGGTGGTGTTTGAAAATTCCAGGGTTACATGGCCTTCCCATTCCGGCTCCAACGGGGTGACATTGACGATAATACCGCAACGGGCATAGGTGGACTTACCCAGACACACGGTCAGCACACTGCGTGGAATTTTAAAATATTCGACAGTGCGGGCCAGGGCAAAAGAATTGGGCGGGATAATGCAAACATCGGATTGCACATCAACAAAACTGTTGTCATCGAAATCTTTCGGGTCGACAATCGCGGAGTTGATATTGGTGAATATCTTAAATTCATTGGCGCATCGCACATCATAGCCATAACTCGATGTGCCGTAGGATATCAGCCGGTTGTCATTATCATCATAACGCACCTGGCCTGATTCAAAAGGCGAAATCATGCCTTCATTTTCCGCCATACGGCGAATCCACTTGTCTGACTTTATGCTCATTGGTTCGTGCTTCCCAATATCTCTGATTTATTTGAGGCCGCATTCTAGCATAAATCCGCTAAACAGCCTCTTATCAATGAATGTAGGCGTAGCTTTAGCTAACCTCTACCACAGTCCGGTTCAGGCAAAAAAAAGCCTTCACTATTTATGTGAAGGCTTTTTAATCGTTTAGCACAGGCTAATACCAATCAGACTTGATCAGAGGTGCCCTAGTTATTTTCAATAACGATATTAGGGAATTTGCTACTGTAATCCTTCGCCTGAGACGCCAGTTTGGCCGCCGTGCGGCGAGCTATTTCACGGTAGATAGTGGCAATAGTACCGTTCTCATCAACTGCAACTGAAGGCTGACCTTCGTCACCACTAGTACGAATAGCCATATCCAGTGGTAATGCACCTAAGAAGTCTACATCGTAGTCTTCAGACATACGCTCACCGCCACCCTGACCAAAAATCGGCTCAGCATGACCACATTCTGAACAAATGTGAACACTCATGTTTTCGATAATACCCAGTACAGGTACTTCAACTTTCTCAAACATCTTCAGACCCTTCCGAGCATCTAACAATGCAATATCCTGCGGCGTGGTTACGATTACCGCGCCACTTACCGGTACTTTTTGGGCCAGGGTTAACTGCACATCACCGGTGCCGGGGGGTAAATCGATGACGAGGTAGTCTAAATCTTTCCACTGGGTATCAACTAATAACTGCTCTAATGCCTGTGTAACCATTGGGCCACGCCAGATCATTGGGGTTTCATCATCAATCATGAAACCAATCGACATAGCCTGCATACCGTGTCCCATCATCGGGCTCAAGGTTTTACCGTCCTGTGACTCGGGCTTATCGGTAATGCCTAACATACGGGGGATACTGGGGCCGTAGATATCCGCATCCAGAATACCCACATTTGCGCCTTCTTTGCTCAGCGCCAGTGCCAGGTTAACCGCAGTAGTTGATTTACCCACCCCACCCTTACCCGAGGCAACCGCAATAATATTCTTTATGTTCTGTAATGGCTTCAGGCTGGACTGTACCGTGTGCGCAACGATATCCTGGCTGATATCAACTTTTACCGAATCAACCCCGTCCAGCGCGCTTACCAGCCTGGTTAGCTCTTCAGTAATCTTTGCATAGTGACCTTTGGCGGGGAATCCCAGCACAATTTTAATCGCGACTTCTGTGCCATTGATTTCTATTCCTTTGACCGTATTGGCGGCTTTTAGATCTTTCTCTAAATACGGATCTACATATTTTGCAATTGCTTCTTCAACTTGTTGCTGTGAAACGCTCATGGCATTTACTCCAAAACCTGATTGTGTCGCCCTCAGAGCTTACCCGAGGCGCTAAAAATAAGTGATGCGAATTCTACACCAGCTGGCGCTGAAATTAACCCTACCCTTTGTTGGTATAGCCCCAAAAGGACAAAAAAATCATCCTGGAAAATTCACTGTGCGTGCTATTTGGGGGCAGAACTGGCTTTTTCAAGCCGTGGCGTACCGGATATCTTGCGTTGCAAAATCGCCAGCGTCTGCGGATAACTCACGGTTTCGCCCCGACTTTTTGCAAACAGGGCTCCTTTGATTTGATCGAAACTGCCTTTGGCCAGCTTGTTTTTAAGGGTAATCACCTTGCGTTTATTGCCCTTCGGGGTATTAAAGTGCTGCAGCTGTAACTCACCCTGGGCATTTTCAAAGACGATACCGGTAAATGTATCCGGCACATCTTTAATGGTAAATTCAAGTTTAAAGGTCAGCCGGTGTTGGGTGTTATCCGGCAGATTCTGCAGATCGTCGGGCAGCGCTTCTATATTGCATAAAACAAACATAATTTTAACTTCAGAATGAAAATTCAGCTTAGTTTAACAAATCCGGGCCATACAAAAACCCAAATAAATATAAAATGAATTAAAGCAATCAATTTAACACTGCTGTATATTAAGCATTTGGGCGCTACAATAAAGTAGACCTGCTCAATAATGACACTAAATGTTCTAAAATAAAACCGTCAACCGGAACTTGAATACCGAACACATGAGCTCAGATTCAGACACGCCTGATACACCCAAAAATAGCGTTGATATCAACGATCCCGATAAAGTATCCAAAGCCATTAAGCGTTTTATAAATGGCGAAAACAGTGGCGGCTCCGGCTCATCTGCTACAACCTCCACGGTACAAAACAATGCGGGCAAGCAATTTCATGACCGACGGGATGTTATAAAAGCCCTCACCTCGCTACAAACCAGTTACAAGCCAAAATTTTCTCCCAATGAAACCAGTTTTAGAGAAGACAGCTTTAAGCATGCACTGCTCAACAGCATGGCAAAAATGGGTAACACCAGCATGTCGAAAACCCTCAACGCCATTGATGGACGCACCATTGATTTTGTTGAAATGCTGTTCGGTGCTTTTTTGCGCGATGAAAACGTTTCAGTTGCAGTAAAATCTTTACTACTTGAACTACAAATTCCCCTGATAAAAGTTGCTATGCTGGATGCGCAATTTTTTCAAAACAGCAAGCATGCCGCACGTAAAATGCTCGACAATGTTGCCCATCTTGGCATCGGCATAGAAAACGAAGACAACACACTCTACAAAACTATTCTGCTCATCATTGAACAATTACAAAACACATTTGAGCAGAATTTAAACAGTTTTAATACAGCACTTACCGCACTCAATCGCCTAATGGCCATTGAAAAAGATAAGACCGGCAAGCAAGAAGTAGAAACCCAGCGCGCCATATTAAAAGAACATGCCCGACAGATTGTGCTAAATGAATTACAAAAAGCCACCTACAAAAAAATTATTAAAAAAGACCTGAAGCCTCTGATTTTAAAACAATGGGCGGCATTGATGTTTCAGCGCTTTATTAAATATGGCAAAGATAGCAGTGAGTGGAATGAGATTGTAACCCTGCTCAAACATCTGGTGTACAGTGTGCAACCCATTAAAACATCTGAACAATGGGTGCTATTGAATAATGACTCGGGTATTTTAATTAACGATATAGAAGCTCAGTTAGGCACCACTAATTTGAGCCCGGGCAGCATTGATGCTTCGATTACGGCATTAAAAGAAATTCATTCCAACTTAATTGAATCTTCAGAATTTTTTCTTGATCAACCTGATTACACTCTGTCGGAAAGAAGCATTGATGAAATTATAGAAGACTCGCTTGAGGAAATGCCGGAAGAAGGTGAACCACCTCATGTCCAGATTTCACGTTTACCGAATAATGTAAAACAGGGGGTATGGTTTGAAATTTATAACGGTAAAGACAAGGCACTGCGGCGGGTAAAATTATCCGTTATTTTATTTGACGAGGCCAAACTGATATTCGTTGACCGTCATGGCGACAAAGTGATTGAAAAATTTGCCAGTGAGTTTGTTGAAGAACTCAATAGTAAAAAATCAAAAATCATCGCCGATCATTCAATCTTTAATCATGCCCTGGGACAGATCATTCACTCTATTATCCGCTAGGAATGCCCCCCTCCTTGAAATACAAAAAGGGGGGGCAAGCGCTTTAATTATCATTATCCCTACACAGAAATTCCTACACCAATACTCCTACACCAATATTTCTGGCACTAAAATTTATAACCCACATTAACCCCTGGAAACGGAATGGCTCCACTTTTGGTAGTTTCCTGAGATGTGCCCGGATTAGAATAATCACTGGTTACATATTCAAGAGAAAGACTAACACTTGTATTCCAGCCTGAAGACCATTGCCATCGATAGCCGATACCAGCGCCGATAAACCGACTTTTAATATCACTATAATTTATGCCATCGACAGATCTGTTTACATCCTCAGCACTGTAACCTCCCACAAAAACACCCCAGAATTTAGTATCCTGATAAGGCTTGGCATAATATTTATATGAGAGCATGCCTGGTAGCCCTATGCCGAAGGCGTGGTTTTTATTCTGGTATTCAATACCCAGAATGCCGAGAAAAGGTGAAAACCCAAAAACGGCATTTAAATAGGGTTCATTATCCGGGCTTATTATATTTTCAGTTTGCTCTATATCGCCTTTGCCGGCGAACACGGCTGTTGATATAACCAGCAATAAACTCATCCTTAAAAAAAACTTCATAATACTTATTTTTCCTTATAACTAATTTAATTTACGACTCACAATCTATGACTTTATCTCTATAACTTAATCACTATGATTTATTCTCTACGACTTAGTCTCTATGATTTAATCTTTAAGACTTATCCGGCGGATAAATATCCCACTCAACCAGAAAATCTGGATTACTAACAATCGTTTCTGATTCCCCCAACTTATAATCGCCGGGCTTTGCTGGCAGGTAATGATCAAGGTCCGGTGGAATACTAAATTCTTCACCGGTATCCCCTCGCAACACCACCAGACCATCTTCGTTATCGATACGTACAATTGGCCCGACAAACTGCTCAAACGCTTCCAGATCACCAAAATCATTCATGCAGGTCAAACTCACCAGTACGGTTTTTCCTAGCATTTTTTCAGCCTGTTTCGGATCGAAAACACAACCCGCAAATATTTTCTCACTCATAATATTTCTTCACTTTAATTTCGCCGCATTATACGCGAATTCAGAGTATCCCTGATAGATAAAACTGTGATAGATAACTGTGATAGATAACTGTGATAAATAACGGTGATAAATAGCGGTGGCTAAATAGCGGTGGCTAAATAACGATAACCGTCAGGCCTATATCAGGCCTTATCTTTCAAGGACGCTAATCGCACTTTCCAGTGCCAGACGCAACTCTTTTGCCTGTTCAATCGTCATTGCATAGTAGCGGCTAATCTGCGCATCTTCTGCGGTTTGTTCTGGACTCGAAATAAAATGCGGACGAAACACCACCAGTTTATGCGCTTCTATTGGCCCCACATCCCAGTTAGCAAGGGGGTAAATGCTTTCATTTTCCTGGTCATTTTCCTGGTCATGGCCATGGTCATGTTCCGACATAATAGATCTCATCTGATAATTTCAAATCCTATTCTACATCATGGATATCTAAAATTCTGTCTATGTTAAAATTCACATTTATCCCATTTGCAGAAATCCACTTATGAAATATTCCGGCAATATCCAGAAAATGCAAACCCGCCTAAATGACAGCTCAAATGACACGGTTCAATATCACCTACCGATTGGTGATAATCGAGTGGATATGAATGCCTTAATCGGCTCTGAAATTCAACTGCAATTTGACGGTGAAATTAATTGCATCGCCTGTGGGCGAAAAACTAAAAAAAGTTTTAATCAGGGTTATTGTTTCCCCTGCCTGCAGTCCCTCGCACAATGTGACAGTTGCATTATAAAACCTGAAAAATGTCATTATTCAGAAGGCACCTGCCGGCAACCACAATGGGGGGAGGAGTTTTGTTTGCAAGATCATTATGTCTATCTGGCCAACTCATCCGGGCTTAAAGTCGGCATCACCCGTGGCACACAAATCCCCACTCGCTGGATGGATCAGGGCGCGACTCAGGCTCTGCCAATTTTCCGGGTTAAGAATCGATTAACATCCGGGCTGGTTGAAGTCATTTTTAAAAATCATGTAGCAGATAAAACCAGTTGGCAAAAAATGCTGAAAGGTGAAGCCGACAAAACCGATATGCAGGCCCGTCGTGATGAGCTCTATGCATTGAGTGAAAGTGCACTGAGTGAACTAGCGACAACCTTAGACAGCGATGCAATTGAATATTTAGAAAATGAATCCGTTGTCAATATTAACTTTCCGGTCAATCAATACCCACAAAAAGTTAAGTCATTTAATTTTGATAAAACACCGGTGGTCAGTGGCATATTAAATGGCATAAAAGGCCAGTATCTAATACTTGATAGTGGTGTTTTGAATATTCGAAAATTTGGCGGTTATCAGTTAAGCCTTGAAAGTAACCCCGGAAAGTAAACCCGGAAAGTAGGCCCGGAAAATAAACCTGGAAAGTAAACCTGAAAAGCTGATCAAAGTGGTTAATGAATAATGCGTTTTTCCAGGAAAGGTAAAATTATTTTTGGTGCACTTCACCCGACTCACGCTCTCCCATTTCAAAACCATGATGATAAGCTTTAAACCACTCCATCACATGATCATTTTTATGAATGCCATCTTCATCCAGATTGATATGGTTTAACTTTTCTGCAAAACCATGGCTGCGAAAATACGCCACGACTCCGTTTGCATATCCCCGGTTGTACCATAGTTGCGCATCCGAAGGCATATCAATATAACCTTGCGTTTCGGCGTATAACTTTTCGACCAGGCCCACTAATTTATCAATGACACTCATACATTTATCCTAATAATTCATCTAAAGAAGCGCCACTCGCATCCTCGCCCATTTCCACAATCAAAGTGTTGTGCAATGGCATACTCTCTGACTGAATGTGGGGCAATAACTGCTCAGTCAGCTCTATCACCATCATCAGCCCCTTCTGCGTTCCCGCATCGTCAGTCAATTTCGCCTGCGCCAGCATAGATTCGATATACCCACGCAAAGCTTGCAGACGCTGCTCGACCGTCATTTGCTGAAATTCAGATGTAAAACTCAGGTGCAGTTCACGCAAATTCGGCTGGGGGTCATGCACCGCTATATCAAATGGTGTCGGCGGAGATGCTGTAGCGCTCATTAAAAACTCATCCAATCTTTTTGGGCGGGTAATTATATATGAAAAATAGTGCTAAAAATGCTATTTTACGCGACTGAGATTTAAACCCAAAACGAGCACCCATGACCACACAACGCAAAATCCTTATCACCAGCGCCCTGCCCTACGCAAATGGTCCGATACACCTCGGCCATTTAGTTGAATATATTCAAACCGATATCTGGGCGCGCTTTCAAAAAATGCGTGGTCATGAGTGCTATTACGTATGTGCAGATGATGCCCACGGCACACCGATTATGTTACGGGCGCGCCAGGATGGCATTACGCCGGAACAGTTAATTGCGGATATCAGCAAGGATCATCAGGCGGATTTTGCCGATTTTTTAATTAGCTTTGACAATTATCACAGCACCCACTCGGACGAAAACAAGGTGTTATCCCAGAGCATTTATCGCACACTGCGCGATGAAGGGCACATTGCAACCCGCAGCATTTCACAGGCTTATGACCCTGAAGCCAATATGTTTTTGCCGGATCGGTTTATCAAAGGCACCTGCCCAAAATGCGCTGCTGAAGACCAGTACGGCGACAACTGTGAAGTGTGCGGCGCAACCTATGACACAATTGATCTAAAAAAACCCTATTCGGTTGTTTCCGGTGCCACACCGATTAAAAAAGAGACCGAACATTTTTTCTTTAAGCTCGGCGACTTTGAAACCATGCTTAAAAAATGGACGACGGCTGGCCATGTACAATCTGAAATTTCCAACAAATTAAAAGAATGGTTTGAGTCAGGATTAAAAGATTGGGATATCACCCGCGATGCACCCTACTGGGGCTTTGAAATTCCTGATGCAAAAGATAAATTTTTCTATGTCTGGTTAGATGCACCGATTGGTTACATGGCGAGTTTTAAAAACCTGTGCTCTAAAACTGATTTGAACTTTGACGAATTTTGGGGCGCTAATTCTAAAACAGAGTTGTATCATTTTATCGGTAAAGACATTGCCTACTTCCATACTTTATTCTGGCCCGCGGTTTTACAGGGCTCGGGATATCGCACCCCGACAAAAGTTTTTTGTCACGGCTTTTTAACTGTGGATGGTGCAAAAATGTCTAAATCCCGAGGCACCTTTATTAAGGCTCGAACCTATTTAGATAATTTAAAACCGGAATATTTACGCTATTACTACGCCGCAAAATTATCTTCCGGCGTGGACGATATTGATTTAAATTTAGAAGACTTCCAGCAACGGGTTAACACTGATTTAGTCGGCAAGTTTGTAAACATTGCATCGCGAGTTGCTAGCTTTATTAAAAAGAATAATGACGGTCTGTTAGCCAACACCTTGCCCGCACCTGAATTACTCCAGCAAATGATTGATGCGGGTGATTCCATTGCACAACATTTTGAAGACCGAAAATACAGTCAGGCCAGTCGCGAAATTATGGCGCTGGCAGACAAAGCCAATGAATATATTGCCGACGAAGAACCCTGGGCAAAAAACAAACAACAGGGACAGGAGCAAAACGTTCATGAAATTTGCACCCAGGGCATTAACATGTTCCGCATCCTGTGCATTTACTTAAAGCCGATGCTACCGCAAGTGATTGCACAGGCCGAAGCCTTTTTAAATTGCGGCGAGTTAAGCTGGACTGATTTAGATAAGCCCTTATTAAATCACAGCATCAATAAATTTAAGCCCTTAATGCAGCGGGTTGAAAAAGACTCGATTGATAATATAATTGCCACCTCTAAAGAAGACATAAAAGCGGCTGTAAAAAATTCACCGGCTAAAAAGGCTAATGGCATGACGAGCACTGTGACTAATGAGGCGATTGCAGATGAAATAGAGTTTGAAGACTTTGCAAAAATTGATTTACGTATCGCACGTATTGTAAAAGCCGAACACGTGGAAAAAGCTGATAAACTTTTACAGTTAACCCTGGATATTGGCGATGAAACCCGCACTGTTTTTGCGGGCATAAAATCCGCTTACGCCCCTGAAGACTTAGAAGGCAAGTTAACCGTGATGGTCGCAAATTTAAAACCCCGAAAAATGCGCTTCGGTATGTCTGAAGGCATGGTACTGGCAGCGGGCCCCGGTGGTAAGGATTTATGGATTCTTAATCCAGACGATGGCGCGCAGCCGGGCATGAAAGTTAAATAAAAATATTTTAACCGTGTAGGCGCGAGCATTAGCTCGCGAAATATCCCGCCACAATTTGCGCGTTAAAGCTCACGCCTACCGTTATTATGCATTACCAATAAGTGCGACCATCAAAGCTGTGATTCTATCGGCATGATGGATAAAAAACCCTGTCCGAAGCGTCGCCAGAAACCGGTCTGTGGCTCATTTGCATGAAATATTTGTTTATTGTTTTTTGTTTCAATCCAGTAAACCTCACCCTTTTCTATTTCAATACCCTCAGCATTGATATCTTTATCCGCAAGTTTAACGCTGTAACTACTATCATTAATACTTCTATCAAAAACCGCAGCAGCAATCATATTTGCCATGACAGGCACATCATAAACAACCCCGACTTCCGAATTAATATTCGATGACCTCAGATCAAAATTAAAGGAACCTATAAATACCTGCTCACGATCAAAAATATAGGTTTTTGCATGCAGGGCACTTTTCGCTTTACTGCCTCGACGCAATGATTTACTGACACGGGTTTTCACATTCGTTTTTAATTCATACAACTCTACGCCCCCCGCCAGTAAATCATATCGGCGCCGTGAATACCCCGACTGCGCCATCAATCCGTCAGTGGAAGACAGTGAATTAGTCACCACCCGAACTTTTATGCCTTTTTCCACCATCGCGGTTAAGTATTTAACGCCTTCATCACCCGGCACAAAATAGGGAGAAATCAACTCGAATGTTTTATCCACTTTTTCCACATAGGGTTTAATTAATGACTTCAGATAGGTAACTTCTTCTTGCGATTTTCCCAGTCCTTTTTTTGGGTCATCATACACAACATGCACTTCGCCAAAATAGGATTTAAAATAATCTGTTTCCGGGAGCTCGCCCTTTTTGATGCCGAGATACAATTCAGAGTCCTGGATATCAAGGTGATAATCTGAATTTCTTTTAGACATCACAAACTCATGTAAGTCTTTTTTTACCTGTTGAAGATTTTCTTCAGTGGCCTTATTATGATCAAAAGCCGTCACCGGATAAACCACTTCACTGTTCCAGTAAAGATCAAACTGACTACCGATTTTCTTAACCACCGGACCAATAGCAAGAACATCGATATCTTTAAAGTTACTGCTTTTATGCGCAGAAAAATATTCATTCCCAATATTACGCCCGCCAATAATCGTATGCTGGCCATCAACCGTAAATGATTTATTGTGCATACGGTGATTTATCCGATTCGGGCTCACCAGATATGTCACATAACGATAGTCACGGGTAGCAAACGGATTAAATAGGCGGACCTGAATATTTTTATGCTGATCAAGCGCATAGAGAATTGACTCTGTTTCACTGTCTACAGGCATATCATCTAACAGTACCCGCACCCTTACGCCGCGCTCAGCAGCTGCAATTAAGCCATTAAATAAAAGTTTACCCACTAAATCCGCATGCCAGATGTAGTACTGCACATCGATAGTTTTTTCAGCTGCAAGCAATAATGAAGCACGCGCCACAAATGCATCAACACCATCGCTGAGTAAAATCATTTTTGATTGATTGACGGACTCACCCAGTGCTTTTTTAGATTTTTTACCCAGGGAAGTGTTTTCAGTATCCGTTATTGTATAACTGGGTTCAGATTTAAAATGAGTGGGCAACTGTGCACAGGCTGAAAGCAATGCCATCGCAACCATTACCACTAAATATAATTTCGAATTCATAATCATCCCTTAATCCGCTATTTTTGATAAAGATTTAAGTGTAAATTATTTAAATCGGCCGAGCACCCGAAAATAACTTTTTTTGCTAACGTTATCAGCAGCAGGTTCAGGGGGAGACTCTGATCAAGTCTAAATATGGTTTTTCACAACAGGCAAAAACAGGGGGAGATAACAGGAGTGTAAATAGCATGCCGAAGTAAAACCCTGTTGTTTTACTTCGACTTTCATATAATAAGGAAGACCTAAATTAAAGAAGGCCTAGCCTTTTTTCATTAAATCAAAAAATTCTTCATTCGTTTTAGTTCTGGATAAGCGCTCCAGCATAAACTCGATAGCGGATGTTTCATCCATAGGATGCAGTACTTTACGCAGCACCCACATCATTTGCAGCTCATCCGGATCGGTCAATTTTTCTTCACGACGTGTACCGGAACGGTTGATATTAATGCCGGGGTAAATGCGTTTTTCAGTAATCTTACGGTCCAGGTGAATTTCAGAGTTACCGGTTCCTTTAAATTCTTCGTAGATAACTTCATCCATTTTAGAGCCGGTATCAACCAGTGCGGTAGCCATAATCGTTATGCTACCACCCTCTTCGATATTACGCGCCGCACCAAAGAAACGTTTCGGGCGGTGCAATGCGTGAGCATCAACACCACCGGTTAATACTTTACCGGAGGAAGGAATTACTGTGTTGTAAGCGCGTGCCAGACGGGTAATTGAATCCAGTAAAATTACCACATCTTTTTTATGCTCGGCTAAACGCTTGGCTTTTTCAATAACCATTTCAGCGACCTGCACATGACGGCTGGCGGGCTCATCAAAAGTAGAAGACACCACTTCACCGCGGACCATACGCTGCATTTCAGTTACTTCTTCCGGACGCTCATCAATCAGTAAAACAATCAGGTAGCATTCAGGATGGTTGGCTGCTATCGACTGAGCAAGATTGCTAAGCAACATGGTTTTACCGGCCTTGGGTGGCGATACAATTAAACCACGCTGGCCTTTGCCTATGGGTGAAACCAGATCAATAATACGCCCGGTAATGTCTTCGGAACTGCCATTGCCGCGTTCTAATGATAAACGCTCCTCCGGGTGTAATGGCGTTAAGTTTTCAAAGGCAATTTTATTTTTTGCCTGCTCTGGTGGATCAAAGTTTATGGTGTCCACTTTAAGCATGGCGAAATATCGCTCGCTGTCTTTTGGCGGCCTGATTTTGCCTGCTAATGTATCACCGGTTCTTAAGCCAAAACGTCGAATCTGGCTGGGAGAGACATAAATATCATCCGGTCCTGCCAGGTATGAACCCTCTGCAGATCGTAAAAAACCGAAACCATCCTGGAGTATTTCCAGCACCCCATCCCCAAATATATCTTCGCCACTTTTAGCATGCGCTTTAAGAATGGCAAAAATAATGTCCTGCTTTTTGGCACGGGCAAGATTTTCAAGTTTCATAGTTTGAGCGATTTCAACAAGCTCGGCGGAAGGTTTTTTCTTTAATTCACTTAGATTCATAGTTAGGAACGTTTTTGAAGGGTTGGTGGATTAGACGGAACATGCCTTAATATATTAATTTGGTAAAATTAAATAGCTTCGATAAAATTTTTGGTTGTATTAAAATTTAGACTTTATATTTAAGTTGATTTTTAATGCAAACTTGATTACGTCTGCTTTGGGCATATTTTAGATCGACTAAGAATTTGTCGATTTATTTATTTGATGGACTTTAGCATACAAAATTCGGAACGTCTACTTTTTTAATCAAACGTTCCGAAGCGTGCATTTATCTTTAAATATTGCTATCCAGAAATGCGGTTAACTGTGATTTTGATAAAGCACCGACTTTGGTGGCTTCAACTTCGCCATTTTTAAACAACATCAAAGTAGGAATACCCCGAATACCAAACTTGGGAGGTGTACCCGGATTTTCATCGATATTTAATTTAGTGATTTTCACCTTGCCGTCATAAGAGCCGGCAATTTCTTCGAGTATGGGGGCAATCATTTTGCACGGTCCACACCACTCGGCCCAGTAATCAACAAGCACGGGCACATCAGAATTTAATACATCACTTTCAAAACTGTCATCAGATACATGAATGATCTCACTCACAGTGTTTAACCTCCGGGTTGGGATTTCCCCTGTCTATAGCGTTTCCTGAGTACAGCTTAACCAGGTTGAAAGACGAAATAGACGGGTAATTTGTTATTAGAATCGGTAGAAACCATATTAACTAAATTTACAGATTTGTACAGTGCGTCCGCATACTATATGCTTAGGCAATGAGCACACACCTGACTGATCAACGATTTGATCAATATAAATTACCTGAGTCACTTCTGCAAGGCTTGAATCAGGCCAACTTTGAACTTTGCACGCCAATTCAGGCGGATAGTATTCCCATATTACTGGATGACCGTGATGTAGCCGGGGAAGCACAAACCGGCACCGGCAAAACCATTGCCTTTCTGGTGGGAGTTTACAATAAACTGTTAACCCAGCCTGCGCCGGAGCACAGAAAGCCCAATCAGCCCCGCGCATTAATCCTCGCACCCACCCGTGAACTGGCTATTCAAATTCACAAAGATGCTGAACTCATCGGCAAAAACACCGGCCTTAAACTGGCGCTGATTTATGGTGGCACCGGATATGACCAGCAAAAACAATCCATTAGCGATGGTGTTGATATCCTCATAGGCACACCGGGACGCTTAATCGACTTCTTTAAACAGCACGTTTACAACCTGAAAATGGTGCAGTCTCTGGTGCTGGATGAAGCTGACCGAATGTTTGATCTGGGTTTTATTGACGACATTCGCTATTTAATTCGCCGCTGCCCGGAACCCTCTCATCGCCTCAGCATGTTATTTTCCGCCACCCTTTCCTTTCGGGTACAGGAGCTGGCTTATGAGTTAATGAATGCACCGAAGCACATTAAAATTCAATCGAAAAACCGCACCGCGGATAAAATTGAAGAGCGGGTTTACTACCCGGCTAACAATGAAAAAATTCCGCTATTAATCGGACTGCTACAAACAGAACAACCCACCCGCAGTATTGTGTTTGTTAACACCAAACGGGTTGCGGATAATATTAATGCCTGGCTAACCGGCAACGATATGCCACCGGCGATTCTGTCCGGCGATGTGCCGCAGAAAAAACGCCAGAGCCTGCTGAAAAAATTTCAGGATGGTGAAAGCGCAATTCTGGTCGCCACCGATGTTGCGGCCCGGGGCTTGCACATCCCGGAAGTCAGCCACGTATTTAATTTCGATCTGCCGACAATGGCGGAGGATTATGTGCACAGAATCGGCCGCACTGCACGTGCCGGTGAATCCGGCATTGCAATTAGCTTTGCCTGCGAAGACTATGCCCATTACCTGCCCGAAATAGAAGAATACATAACCCATAGCATTCCCAATGAATCCGTATCCAGCGAGTTGCTGGTTGAGCCAAAACCCAAAGCACACGTTGAACGCTATGGTGGGCAAAATCGTAAACACGGAAGCCGGCCGGGAGACCGCAGTGGTAACCGTAACCAACAGGGTAATCGCCATCACAATCGCAACCACAGCAGTGCTCACAAGCAACATAATTCACACCAGGCCAAAAAGGCGACCTCTGATAATTGATCTTAAAACTATTTTCTAGCCCTCATCGCGCGCCCATAAAAAGGCGCATGCCTCACGCCCGCCGCTTAACTCACTGATATGATTTTAGAAATGGGCCTGTATCTGATTCTGGGTGCCATGGTTGGCATCCTGGCAGGTCTGCTTGGGGTCGGTGGGGGGTTAGTGATTGTCCCGGTACTGGCGGCTATTTTTCTGTGGCTGGACCTGCCCCACGCATTCATTATGCATCTGGCGCTGGGCACGTCTTTAGCCAGTATTTTATTCACCTCGGTTGCATCGGTATACAGTCACCACCAACATGGGGCAGTGAACTGGAGCCGCGCCATAAAACTGACCCCGGGAATTATCATTGGCGCATGGTTCGGGGGGGTATTTGCAGGTGTATTAAGCAGCGATATTTTAAAACCGCTGTTCGCGACATTTGAACTGCTGGTTGCCGCCTACATGCTGAAAGGCTCAAAAGCCCCAAAAGCCCATGTACAACACAACACCCACCCCTCCTTAATTAATTTTAGTAGCAGTGGCGGCGTCATTGGCTTTATCTCATCGATAGTGGGTATCGGCGGTGGCAGCCTCACCGTGCCCTGGCTCATGTGGCACGGCAGCAGTATTCATAAAGCCATTGCAACATCGGCGGCGGTGGGTTTCCCGATTGCACTCGGGGGGACGCTGAGTTATTTATACTCCGGCTGGAACCATCCCCTACTACCGCAATACTCAGCGGGGTTTATTTACCTGCCAGCACTTTCTGGCATCGTTCTAAGCAGTGTATTTTTTGCTCCCCTCGGAGCAAATCTGGCGCATAAACTGGATGTAAAGAAATTGAAACGGGTGTTTGCATTTTTGTTGATTGGGTTGGCGGGGTATTTGTTTGCGGGTAACTAGGCACCTCAATCCCTCTTTTACCCAGGAGGGGGAAAGGGGGGAGGAATAAAACTACTTAACCGCCTTCCCCACCTCTTTCAATGATTTCGCAGGCTTCTTTTTCATACCCGATTCATAACGCAACGGATAGAGCACCTCGGTTAATTTAATCAGCGCATTAATATACAGCTGGTTTTTATAACGATTGCAATGACGCTGCAACCAGCCCTGCGCTTCGTCAAAATCCGACTCACCTAAAATATTATAAGTATTGGGCATAATCACATTAAATGCGGTTAAATAGCCGATCGTCCAGTCGATAAAATAGTCCTGCTTCTGACCGCTTCTCATCGATGTTAAATAAGCTTTGCAACTTTCTCCCCCAGCACCATACACCGCATAGCCGCCTTCAAAATCCCGAGCGATGGCCTGTGAAGCAAACATTAAAACGAATAGAATAATGAGGGTTAAGCGTTTCATACTTTTCTCTTTCAGGTTTTCAAAGTCATTGTAAAAGCATAGTCGCAGAACCAGCAGAGTTCGAGCTTGATTTAAAATTAAATTCAGACTAGTGTCTAATTATAACAACCAAACCGGTGGCCACATGCATAAACCCGAACTTAAAATCACTATTCTCAGCGATTACATCTGCCCGTTTTGTTATATCGGGCACCTGCGTCTGAGTGCTCTGCGCGAAAATTATGACTTAAAAATTAACTGGTGCTTTATCGAAATTCATCCTGAAACACCGAGCGAAGGCCATTCGACAAAGATGCTCAATTATAGCGATGAAGTGTGGGATGAAATGTCTAAAAACCTGCTGCAACTTGCACAGGAAGAAGGCATCACCCTGTGCGAGCAAACCATCACCACTAACTCACGCAAAGCGCTGCTCCTCAGCGAAGCGGTTAAACCCCTTGGGGCGAAACTTTTTTACCCTTTGCACGAACGATTATTCAGTGCCTATTTTATCGATGGTAAAAACATTGGCGATGAAACCGTACTGCGGGAAATTGCCAGCGAAAATAATATCCCGGCAGATATCGTCAACCAGGCCTGGAGCGATGAGTTTGCCAATGGCCCCGTAGATTCTGTGCCCGCCAGCCTGCTGGCCTATTTACAATATGCCGGGGCATTACAGGCAAAAAGCGTCCCCAGTTTTATTATTGGCGAGCAAATGCTCAGCGGGGTTGTCACTCGTCAAAAACTACACGATGCGGCAAAAAATTATCTACAGAAAGCTGAAATCAGCAAAGATCTGAGCTAGGCTTAGTACAAATTAAACTTTAAAAACACGCATACTATGGATTTCCCAAACAGCGAACTCTGGAACTACTCTACTCAAATCTGGACCTTACCTGAGGTTGAAAAAATTTGTTTAGCGTTACAGGATAATTTCGATATTAACATAAATATATTGCTGTACTGCTGCTGGGTGGGGGATAAAAACCTGAATCTGAGTGATGATGATTTACAAAGTCTGCTCGATACCATCCAGCCCTGGCAAACCATTATTAAGCCTCTGCGCGAGTCGCGTAAATTAATGCAGCAACAATCCATTGCCATTCGGCCCGATCTGAAAGACCAGACCATTTCTAATATGAATGAGATGGAACTGAATGCGGAACATATGGCGCAGCTGGCACTTGAAAAAGCGCTTAAGCTGAAAAATATTACGTCCTGCGCCCAGCAGGATGAGGCGCAAGACGCAGAAATTAATGGAATTGGATGCAGTCTCGTTAATATAAAGTCTTATTTAAGTACCCTCGATAGCTTAACTTCTGCTGATGAAATTATGCCGCAAATCAGCCAGCTGCTAACCGCCATTTTTCAGGACGAGGAAGCGGTGCAAATGGCGATGATGGGTTAAGAAAGACCTTATTCTTCTTCAATTCCCAGCATCGCATCTTTTAACGCTTCGGTCACCGGCTCCTCTCCCAACCACACAGATAATAACGCACGATTAAAATCATCCCCTTCAATAGTGCCTTTCACATCACCTTTTATCATTACGCGAGTGCCTTTGCCGGGAATATAATCAAGCAACACCACATCGCCTTTATGCATATCAGAAAACATCTGGTTAAATTTATTCAGGCGGTCTTTTAACGCCGAGAAAGTTTTAGCATCCACATTATCTTCAAAGCCTTCTACCCAGGCATCAACCAGTTTTTTCTTTTCAACTTCATCATAAAGAAAGTGCATCAGTACTCGATTAGCTTTAGCACTTTTTAAAATCGCCTGGGCGCTATTTTGCTTTTCGGGCAGGTACAGCGCCCCCACATAAATTTTAAAAAAGAATTTCGTGCGAATACCCGCACCATTCAATTTTAAAATATCATCAATGGCCTCTACGGTTATTTGCTCGATCAGTTTTACATCGGCAATTTCCCGCGCTGCTAAATTTACATTTAAACTTAAGCATAAAAAAAGCCCCATAAGAAGCTGAAGTAGATGTGATGATTTTTTCATTAGTGAACACCCTGTTATTTAATTTAAATTACTATACGCCTGTGCGATCATATTTCAAATGCTTATGCTGAACATGAGATGGCGTAGTGGAGTCGTTCATCGCCCTGCCAGTCTGATCGGAATTAGCACATGGGACACGGCGCTAAAAAGCAGCGACATGTCCCTGATGGAGACGGGTTACAGCAGGCGCTCTGTCTCTGAAGAGATAGAGCTGATGTGATATTACTGCTTGTCTGCTTCAGCTGACCACGCCAGATCCAGCTGCTTGGCCGCACGCACTTCATCCAGTCGGTTCACCGGCATAGTATAAGGCGCATTGTGCAGCATATCCGCATCGGTTTCCGCTTCCCGCTGAATTTCCACCAGTGCTTCTACAAAACCATCCAGCATCTCTTTGGCTTCGGATTCAGTGGGTTCAATCAATAAACACTCGGGCACCAGTAATGGAAAATAGGTTGTTGGCGCGTGATAACCTTTGTCCAGTAAACGCTTGGCAAAATCCATCGCGCTGACATTGAGTTCTTTAGCCTGTGTTTTCAGGGTAATGATAAATTCATGGGATGCATAACGATCCGGAATCGCCGCTTCAAATCCGCGCGCCTTTAATTGCGCCATCATGTAGTTTGCATTGAGCGTTGCAAACTCACCGACACGTCGCATGCCTTCTGCACCCAGTAAACGCATGTAAATATAAGCGCGTAACAACACGCCCGCGTTACCCATAAACGCAGACATACGACCAATGCTTTGAGGCGCATCATCTTCTGTTAACCATCGGTATTTATCATTTTCTGTTTTTTCAACAACCGGCAATGGCATAAACGGTCTTAAACGTTCCGCCACACCAATCGCACCAGAACCCGGCCCACCGCCACCGTGGGGAGTCGAAAATGTTTTATGCAAATTTGAGTGAATAACATCAAAGCCCATATCCCCGGGACGAATTTTCCCAAGGATGGCATTTAAGTTTGCACCGTCATAATAAAGCAGGCCACCCGCATCGTGTATTAATTTTGCAATTTCTTCTATCTTGCGTTCAAACACACCCAGTGTTGATGGATTGGTTAACATCAGGCCCGCGGTTTGTGGACCAACAGCGGCTTTTAATGCCGTTACGTCAACATCGCCACTGGCTAACGTTGGAATTTCTTTTACTGTAAAACCACACATGGTTGCGGTCGCCGGATTGGTTCCGTGGGCTGCATCTGGCACTAAAATTTCACGCCGCTCTGTATCGCCGTTTGCATCGTGATAAGCACGAATCATTGCGACGCCGGCAAACTCACCCTGCGCACCCGCCATTGGGGTTAATGAAAATGCCGCCATACCGGTTACATCGCAAAGCATTTCCTGCAGCTCGTACATGCAGGCCATATAGCCCTGTGAGTTTTGCTGCGGCGCTAATGGATGACGCGATAAAAACCCCGGCAACATCGCCAGTGAATTACACACCCGCGGGTTGTGTTTCATGGTGCATGAACCCAGCGGATAAAAATGCGTATCGATGCTGAAGTTTTTTTGCGACAGTGATGTGTAGTGACGCACCGCCTGCATTTCAGATACTTCGGGCAAACCCGGTGCTGCGCTTCTTAAAAATTCAGCGGGGATATCTGAGGGTGTTGCATTGCCCGTATCCGACTGAATTTTAGTGTGTCGGCCTTTGGCTGAGTGTTCAAAAATTAACATAACTTTATTCTCTTTAACTTTCGGCTTAGATTTTTCCAGATCTGATTTCCTGGTCTTATTTCCTGGCCTGATTTCCTGGCCTGATTTCCTGATCTGATTTCCAGGCCTGATATTCAGTAACTGATCAAATTAAGATCACTGGATCCCCGGCCCAATAAATATACACGGGTATTCGGGGACAACAGAAATATTTTTATTTTAACGCGTCAGCCAAAGCCGTTGCTAAAATTTCAATATCTTGCGCTATGCGTAACTCCGTTGCGCAAACTAAAATACAATTTTCAAATTGCGGGTAATCTTTTAACGAATATACGTTTGATAAATCGTAACCCGCTAAAATATTCTGATCCGCCAGTTTATTTAAAACAGCTTTTGAAGATTTATTTAAACGCAACACCACCTCATGAAACCGCGGCTGATCAAACACCACCTCAACACCATCAATCGCTGCTAATTTTTCAACCATTAACTGGGTATTTTGATGACAACTAATTGCCGTTTGTTTTAAACCTTGCGGCCCCAGCAAACTCATGTGTATCGTTGAGGCGGTAACAACTAAACCCTGATTAGTACAAATATTTGAAGTGGCTTTTGAGCGACGAATATGTTGTTCACGTGCCTGCAAGGTCAATACAAAACCTTCGCGACCTTCCTGATCTACCGTGCGTCCAACAATGCGTCCAGGCATTTGTCTAACATAGGCTTTTTTACAGCACATAAACCCGTAGTACGGCCCACCGGATGACATAGGCGCGCCTAATGGCTGACCATCACCCACTGCAATGTCCGCACCGCTTTCACCCCATTGACCCGGCGGTTTTAATAACGCCAGACTTAACGGGTTCACCACCGCAATCACGACAATATTATTTTCATGCGCCCAGTTGGTAATTGCATCCACGTCTTCGAGGTTGCCAAAAAAGTTCGGTTGCGAAATAACCACGGCAGTAATATCTTCACCGCTAAACTTTTCCAGTGCAGCCATAGACGTTTTACTCGTTGCACTATCAAACTCAACATCAATCAATTCAACGTTCTGATGTTTAACAATGGTGTGAGTAACATCTTTATAAACCGGATTTAAAGAGCGAGGCACTAAAACTTTTCGTGACTTTGATTTACGATTTGCCCGCACCGCCATCAATGCCGCTTCCGCCACCGCCGATGCGCCGTCATACAAAGACGCATTGGAAACATCCATGGCGGTTAATGCGGTCATCATACTTTGAAATTCATAGGTCAGCTGCAAAGTTCCCTGAGACGCCTCCGCCTGATACGGCGTATATGCCGTGTAATATTCACCCCGGGTAGTAATTTGCCAGACCGCCGCAGGGATGTGATGATCGTAAGCACCCGCACCGATAAAACAAAGTGGCTGCCCATCCTCGGCAGCACGCTTTTGCATTAAACGATTAATGCCCATTTCATTTAAGCCCGCGGGCACTTTTTGCAGCGCATCAATTTTCAGGTGCGCGGGAATTTCATCAAATAAATTATCTATGCTATCGACGCCAATGACAGATAGCATTTCTTTTATTTCAGTTTCGGTGTGGGGTACAAATGGCATTTTGGGTCACTACTTTAAAGTATGGTCAATATTTAGAATTTGAATGGCTCTTTTGTCACAGAGACACAGAGTGCACTCTGCGTCTCTGTGACAAAATTTTCTAGTCTTCGCACTCAGATTCGTATGAACTCGCATCCATCAGCTGTTCAATATCATCTTCATCTGCTGGTTTAATTTTAAATATCCAGCCATCATCGTACGCCGATGCATTAATCATTTCCGGCTCATCAACGAGTGCCTGATTAGTATCGATGACTTCACCGGTAATCGGCATATAAATATCCGATGCCGCTTTTACTGATTCAACGACACAGCAAGCTTCACCCTGTGAAATTTTAGAATCTACTTCTGGTAATTCAACAAAAACAATATCCCCCAACGCTTCCTGTGCATGATCTGTTATGCCGATGGTTATCGTACCATCCTCTTCCAGACGCACCCATTCGTGGGATGATGTGTAACGTAAATCTGTTGGTATTTCGCTCATGTTAATAACCTCTTATTACAATTTATATATTTGCTTTCTGTCATTCCCGAATGCTTGTGTCGAGAGTGACAATTTTCTATAAAGTAGTCTTACAAACAGGATTTCCCTTCGCGGAAAAACACCGGTTTAACAACCCTGGCCTTTAATAGCTTACCGCGTACTTCAACGTCGCAGGTTTCACCAATAGCCATCGGCACACGGGCAATGGCAATGGCCTGTTTTAAACTGGGTGAAAACGTGCCAGACGTAATTTCACCTTCACCGGCTTCGCAAATCACCTTCATGTGACCACGTAAAACACCTTTACCTTCCAGCACCAGGCCAACTAATTTTTGCTTAACGCCGGCGGCTTTTTCAGCGCTGATTTTGTCACGACCGATAAAGTTTCTGTCCGCGGGTTCCCAGGCAATGGTCCAGCCTAAATTGGAAATCAGCGGTGATGTGGATTCATCCATATCTGTGCCGTATAAATTCATGCCAGCTTCCAGGCGCAAGGTATCACGCGCACCTAAGCCAATCGGTTTAACGCCCACTTTGGCCAATGCCTCCCAAAATTCAGGCGCTTCAGATTCCGGCAACATAATTTCAAAGCCATCTTCACCGGTATAACCGGTACGGGCGACAAACCACTCGCCGGATGCGCTACCCACAAACCGTTTTAATTCTGCCGCGGCCTGACTAACATCTAATGGCAGCACAGACAGCGCCTTTTCAATCGCATTCGGCCCCTGCACCGCAATCATCGCCAGCTCAGGGCGTTCGGTTACCGACACTTCAAATGCCGCAGACTGTTTGTAAATCCACGCCAGGTCTTTATCTCGGGTACCCGCATTCACGACCATGCGAAACCACTGGTCGTTCATATAATAAACGATCAGGTCATCAATGACACCACCATTTTCATCCAGCATAGCGCTGTATAATGCCTTGCCTTCGGTTTTTAATTTGGCGACATCATTGGCTAATAAATATTGCAGAAAGGCAATAACTTGCTCGCCTTGCAGGTCAACCACGGTCATATGGGATACATCAAACATGCCCGCATCACTGCGCACCTGATGATGCTCTTCAACCTGTGAGCCATAATTAATGGGCATTTCCCAGCCGGCGAAATCGACGATTTTGCCACCGTGGTTCTGGTGATTTTTAAATAAACAGGTATGCTGACTCATAACAAAGGGTTCTCCAGTTAAAGAAAACCCCTCTGTCCTTGGTACCTGAGAGATTGGCGTAACGATTATAGCTACGCGTCCCCTTCGGTGGGCCATCGTTTGTGGCCGCTCTCCAGAGTCAATTGCCAGATCATCTGATGATTCGCGATCTGAGCGAGAAGCTGTAGTCCTTTTACCTGAGCGTTTCCGGGCGGTTGCGCCTTCGGTGCCTGCCTCAGATATATTGAAGGCAGGTCTCTCCCACAGCTTCGAGCGATGTTAAATGCATCGCTAAAATTGAGGGCGTACTATAAACCAGTTGCGATGGAATTGCTATATGTGATCATGTTGCCTATCGCGGGCTAAAGCCCTCTCCTACAAACACCTTACTCTGTAGGCGCTGACTTTAGCCAATGAAGGTGGGGGGGGGGGGGGGCTGGTAAAGGCTGCCGAGTAAAAGCCGCTTAGCGAAGATAGCTTGCGAAGGCCATCTATTTAAACGCCCTGTTTGTATTCTCTAGCAATTTCTGGGACTATTTAAATCCCTCTGGCAAATATGCACACAGAATATGGACTGGTTAAACGAAGACAAATTTTTAAGCCTGCTGGACACCTTCAGTGAAAATCCGTTTTATCAGGCCATTATTATTTTATTGGTCAGCCTGCTACTGGCGCGTATCTTCAACAGCGTTATCAGCAAGCTCATTTTAAAAATTGCAGATAAAACCACTACCCATTTAGACAACCAGATCATTCATATTAGTCGCCCCACCGTCAGTAATAGCATTATTCTGATTGCACTGGGTCTGGCCAGCAAACTGATTTTTTCAACACAAACCGGCGTACTGGCCTCACAATTTCTTTACACTTTTGCATTGCTGGTGTGGGCATTATTTTTTATACGCTTCAGCCGAATAATACTCACCTACTTCAGCCGCAGTGAACAAAACCTGCCACTGGTCAGCAAACAAACCCTGCCCCTGTTTCAAAATTTATCGATACTGATCATCTGCGGACTGGTCGTGTATTTTATATTTGTACTGTGGCATATTGATATGACCGCCTGGCTAGCCTCCGCCGGTATTGTCGGCATTGCAGTGGGCTTCGCCGCCAAAGACACCCTCGCTAATTTATTTTCCGGTGTTTTAATTCTCGCCGATGCGCCCTATAAAATTGGCGATTATATTGTGCTCGACAGCGGCGAACGCGGCAAAGTGACACACATCGGTATTCGCAGCACCCGCATGCTCACCCGCGACGATGTTGAACTCACCATTCCCAACTCAATCATGGGCACCACAAAAATCATTAACGAATCCGGCGGACCCTATACAAAATTTCGCATTCGGGTAAGTGTTGGCGTGGCTTATGGTAGCGATATTGATCAGGTTAAAAAAATATTATTTAATGTGGCCATGGAAGAAGAAAGTGTTTGCCATGACCCTGAACCCCGAGTGCGTTTTAGAAATTTTGGCAATTCCAGTTTAGACCTGGATTTATTGTGCTGGGTTGAAGACCCTTCATTGCGCGGCCAGGTGTTGGATGTTTTATTAACCACCATTTATAAAACATTTAATAGAGATAATATCGAAATCCCTTATAGCAAGCAGGATTTGTATATTAAAGCGCTCCCAGAAAACAACTAGGGAACCTCTGATTAAGTATGGTTAGAATTAGGCTGAGATAAAAGTTCCCCTATTTTTCACGCAGTGAGGCACCATAATTATATTGCTATGGGTCATTCTATTGCAACGAGCTTCGGGGAAAATAGGGGCGCTTTTAGCCTGCGCCCTATCTATAAAACACAGGGTAATCAAACTTGATCAGAGGTTCCCTATATTTTTATTCTGAAAACATCAAGCACATCATCAATGCGCAACTCATCTACCATTAAATAAAGAGGAGCGGCCTGTAATTTTTTATTTTCCTTTCTCAACCAGTTATTTATTAACGCCTCATTACCTTTATGCGAAAGATATAAATACTCATAGAGTTCTATATATTTTTCCGCCTCAACCCATGATACAGCGTTTTTAGAAATCACATTATTCGCATTAGACAACTCACCAATATCCGCACACTGCAAATGAAGTATGCGGGCAAGTTCTGCATGATATATACCCAGCATCTGGGTAATCTGTAAAACGGCCTGGGTTAAGGCTTTTTCTGAATGACTGACATCTGATAATTTAATTATATGCATATTATTGTCGTTAACCTCCCCCGTAAAATTAATATTGAGCATTATCAAGCGGGTAGCCATAAAAATATATGTATTCCCTCTTTTTCAAAGAGGGGGGCTAACAAAAGCAGCAGCACCGATCGTTACCAGCCTGTGGATTTTGCCATTTCGGGAAGATCACCCTCCAACCCCAGAGCATGACGCATTAATTTATTTTTAACCGGTCCTAACCCGTCAACCAGATTCAGTCCCGCATTACGTACAAATGACAATTCGGTTTGTTCATTACTAAATAAATTTTTAAAGCCACTCATGCTGTACATCATTAAACTGTTATCCGCACGACGCCAGCGTTCATATTTTCTGAGCGTGGTTAATGACGCAATATCTTTCCCCTGCACCCGCGCCTGTAGAATTGTTTCGGCCAGGGCGGCTGCATCAAGTAAACCCAGATTCACCCCCTGCCCTGCCAGTGGATGAATGGTATGAGCCGCATCACCAATTAATGCCAGCCCGGTTTTTACATATTCATTGGCATGACGACGCACTAATGGAAATGCCGCACGCTGACTGACTTTTTCAATTTTTCCCAGTGTGTGTTCAAAGGCATTCTGCAACTCGTTTATGAACGTTGTTTCATCCATTTCAAGCAGCTCATCAGCGCGTTGATTTTCCGCCGACCAGACAATAGAACAACTGCCGTCACCCAGGGGTAAAAATGCCAGGGGACCACTGGGTAAAAATCGTTGCCACGCGGTTTCTTTGTGATGCAAATTGCTTTTCACAACCGCAACGACGGCTTTTTGTTCGTAGGGGGATTTGTTAACTTCAATGCCCGCCGCTTCGCGTACCTTTGAGTTTGCACCATCTGCACCTACCAGTAGTTTTGCGCTAATCACCTCACCATTATTTAATGTCACACTTTGAAGGTCTTCAGAGAAAGTTATGTCACTGACCTGTTGCGGACATAACCAGTCAACATCCGGCAACTGTAAACATTGTTCTAACAATGAAAACTGTATAACTTTATTTTCAATAATATGTCCCAGCGAATCGATGCCCAAATCAGCCGCATCGAAATGTATACTGCCATCTCCGGTAGCATCCCACACATGCATGTGCTGATAGGCACAGGCACGACGATTTAACATACCCTGCCAGGCATTTACATTACGTAGAATTTGTTGAGAGGATTTACTGATGGCGGAGACGCGCAGTTCGTAATCATCGCCTGGGTTAATATCTTCGGGTTGAAAAGCTTCAACTACGGCAATTTTAAATGGCTGCTGGCCGAGCGCACAGGCGAGGGTTAAACCTACCATGCCGCCGCCGATTATGATGATGTCGTATTGGTTATGCATATTGATAAAAGGCAACAGAAAAAGACAACGCAAATGAACGCGAATAGACGGGATAAAAAGCTGGATACATTTTATTGCCTCCCCCTTTGAAAAAGGGAATGCAAATATATTTAATCGCTAGCAGCTTCATCATGAAAATTGATTAAGTGACTGAGGGGGATTTAAATTTAGAACAAAATCTCCACCGGCCCCTCTTTTTCTAAGAGGGGCGAAAAAAGCACTCTTATTTAGCGTTAATTTGCGTCTATTTGCGTTCATTTGCGTTTTCTTTTACCCCAGCTCAAACATAGTCACAATCCATCACAATGACAATCGCCGCTGCAACTTATTCATCCTTCCCAGCAGCCCCATACTTTGTCGCGCCATTAACGAGCGTAACGGTGATATTAAATTAAGTGCAATTAAAACCGAGGCGCGTAAATGCCCCAGCGCAACATTATCATTTGAAAACACTTTCACCATCGAATCGGTAATGCGATAAACCCGCTGCATATCTTTTAATCTTTTTGCGTGATATTCAGCCAATAATAATGCGTGACCCGGATCATTATTAGTCACGATCATTTCAGCCAACTCCGCCACATCGCGCAGAGCCAAATTATAACCCTGCCCGGAAACTGGATGCAGTGCGTGTGCCGCATTTCCAATAATCACCACCCGGCCTTTGGTTAACTGCTCGGTTTGCGTATACGCTAATGGATAAGAAAAGCGCTCGCCGGTTTTTTCAATATTACCTGCACGATGACCAAAGCGTTGTTGCAACTCATTAATAAATTCATCATCCGTTAATTGCATAATGCGATCAGTATCATTCTGCTCGCAGGTCCACACCACAGAATAACGATTTTCTGTCATCGGTAAAAATGCAATCGGCCCGCTATGGGTAAATCGTTCATAGGCGATCCCCTGATGCAACTGATCGGTTTGCACATTGGTAATAATAGCGGACTGTTTATAGTCTTCGCGCTTCACGTCTAGCCCCACCAGTTTTCGGGTAACCGATTGCACACCATCAGCGGCAACTAATAATTTAGCCTGCAGCTTTTGCTCACCCTCATCAGTTTTAATTTTTATCTCAAGCTGATCGTCAGATTGCGCTAACGATTGAATCGTTGCGGGGCAGAACCAGTCAATGTGTTTTAATGAACCCACTTCGTCCATTAAAACTTTTCCCATCACCCGGTTTTCTACGACATAACCGAGGGCTTCGACTTTTTCTTCTGTGTGCGTAATGCGTGTTGCACCAAGGTGCCCTCGATCAGAAACGTGAATGGATTTAATGGCTTCAATTTCGGGTTCTAATTTTTCCCATAAACGCATAGACTCCCAAATTCTGCGCGAGCCGTAAGACAGCGCAATGCAACGATCATCAAAACTGGGTTGTGAACTGGAATTAAATTCACAGGCTTCGACCACGGCTATTTTTTTATCTGCGTGACCCTTTAGTGCGGCGACTAAACTCGCACCTACCATGCCGCCACCGATTATGATTATGTCGTATTTTTTTGCCATAAAATTCAAAAGCAGTTTGTCCGCGAATAAACGCAAATGAACGCGAAAAAAAACAAAAGCATTAATTTGTGCGAGGTACATCGTAGGCGCACTAACAAAAAATTTGCGTTCATTTGCGTTTATTCGCGGACAACAATGCTTTACTCACCAGCCATTATCGCTTCAATCTCAGCCGTCGTTTTCGGCAAGCCATCGGTCAACACTTCACAACCCTCTTTGGTCACCACCACATCATCCTCAATACGCACCCCGATATCCCACCAGCGTTTTGCACCGCGGCTACCATGGGGAATATATAAACCCGGCTCGATAGTTAACACCATGCCCGGCTCTAATAGACGCCACTCGTCATCCACTTTGTAATCCCCCACATCATGCACATCCATACCCAGCCAGTGGCCGGTTCTGTGCATATAATATTTCTTATAGCTTTCGTCTTTAATGAGCTTGCTCAAGGTTCCTTTTAATAAACCTAATTCAATCATGCCTTTGGTTAAAACTTTCACCGCCGCTTCATGGGGGTCGTTCCAGTGATTGCCCGGTTTGACTTTTTTAATGCCCGCCAGATTCGCCTGCACCACTAAATCAAAAATTTCTTTTTGGGCTTCTGAGTATTTGCCATTAACCGGAAACGATCGCGTGATATCCGCATCATACCCACCGAATTCACAACCCGCATCAATCAGCACCAACTCGCCATCATTCAGTGGCATATTATTTTCGGTGTAGTGCAAAATACAGCTATTCGCACCACCGCCCACAATGCTCGGGTAGGCCCAGGTTGCGCCATTTTTTTGAAACTCGTACATAATGATGGCATCAAGCTGGTATTCATTCACACCGGGTTTGCAAATACGCATCGCCTGTTTATGCGCTTCCACGGAAATTTTTGCGGCCTTTTCCATCAGCCGCAATTCATCGCGGCTTTTAAACAGGCGCATGTCATGGAGCAAATAATCCAGGGAGACAAACTCATAGGGTACATGTCCACCGGAGCGGGACTGCTTACGCAGGGAGTTCACCCAGTCCATCACCTGCTTGTCAAATTGCGGGTCCAGCCCCATGGTGTGATACACCCGCTCGCAGTGCTCCATGAGTCCGGGCAGTATGTCATCGATATCGTCGATGGGAAAGGCGTCATCCGCGGCGTAATTTTCCTTCGCACCTTGCGGGCCAGCACGCCTGCCATGCCAGATTTCCTGTTCTTCGTCCTTATCACGACAAAATAAAATGTACTCGCCATTTTTTCGTCCGGGCACCAATACAATCACCGCCTCCGGCTCGGGAAATCCACTCAGGTAAAAAAAGTCGCTGTCCTGTCGGTAGGGGTAGTCTACATCCCGGTTTCTACAACGAACAGGGGCGGCGGGGAGTATTGCGATTCCGTCTTCACCAATCATGCGAAGCAATTGTTTTCTGTGTCGTGCGTGAATTTTGGGGTTCATTCAGGTCTCTTTAAAGTTATCTGCCGGGGGAAAATTATCTGCCATGAATTATTCGTGTTACTGCAGGCTTTGCGGCGCCCTGTGCGACGGCTGCAGCTCTTCACTAATTAACAGAACCCCCATACGCACATACTCGTAAATTTGCATATATGAATCTTCATCCGCATCACTCTCTTCGCCCAGATCATGACCGGCACGGGCGATTTCAACCATATCGGCTATGAGCTCAGCGGTATCTTTGGGTAATTTCTGGTCTTTTTTTAAGCCCCCCGCCGCCAGCCCATAGGTGAAGCCCTGACACCAGAAAGCCAGGGCCTCGGTGCGCTGGGCCAGTGATGCATTATCATCCGGCAGGAGCAATTGAAAATCCGCTTCCGAATCATTGAGCTGTTCCTGGGTGTCATTATACAGGCCAACGAGCAGCTGGCTGGCTTCTTTAATCAGTATGTCATTGACATCAAAGGTTTCAAATACCTGTTCGAGCCAGGCGCTCAGCTCGACCTTGCCACCCGCGCAAAGCATGCCACAGAGAGAACCATGGGATTCAGATGCAATTAAATCCGCTTTGGCCTTGGCTAATGCATCGGTTAAACTGTTATAATCCGGTCTGGAGATCATTTATTTTCCTGTCAGTAAAATTATCTATATTTTTATAGAACAACATCCGGGGGGTGTTTTCCCTTGTGATTTTATGACAACTTATTGAAATTTAATATAAAAATAAAACCGTTAGGCTGATTTTACCTTCGATTCCATAGCCGGATCTCATTCTAACATGCACAGGCCAGCACCTGAAAAATTTGACCTGAGCTCAAGGACTAACTATATTTAACATTATGAATACTGAAAACCAAAGCAATATCGAAGCACTGGAAGGCAAAGTAGAAGAACTGCTGACGCTATCTAAAAAATTAGCGACTGAAAATACTGAGCTAAAACAGCAATTACAGGGCATTAAAGGCGAACGCTCTCAATTAGTTGAACAGAGAGAAACGGTGCGCAATCAAGTGGAAAGCATGATTACCCGCCTCAAAACTATCGAAACCGCATAGTTTCTTTTTAATGTTTCAAAGCAGTTCTATTTTCACGGGTAGAACCTCAGGTATATTGCTTTCGACTTAACAATTATTTAAAACAGATATTTTTTGGACGGGTTTATATGGGCAACGATGGTCTCGATATTAGAATAATGGACAAGGACTATCGAGTAGTCTGCCCACAGGATCAACAGGCTTCACTAAAAGATTCCGCCAGCTTTCTAAACGACCGCCTGAACGAAATAAAACGCAAGGGCTCAATCATTGGTACCGAGCGTATTGCCATTATGGCGGCGCTTAATCTGGCCCACGAATTACTGGGCAGCCAGGAATTCGCCGGTGATCTTGAAGACGTTGATAACCGCATGCTAAATCTACAAAAGAAAATAGATATTGCACTTCGGGACATTGAAGTAGCATAATATACACAAACAATGCTGTCGCTCTGATAGTTACTGGCTGATTTCAGGCCAGGGCGAAAAGTGTGAGTTTATACGGATAAATAATCATTTTTTAACGCGGAGCTGAGAGACAAAAAGCAAAAATAGAGTGTTGTCGCTCAGTTCGCTGATGGCTGGCTTCAGATCAAGGCGAAAAATGTGCGTTTACACAGGTAAATAATCATTTTTTAACGCGGAGCTGAGAGACAAAAAGTAAAAATAGAGTGTTGTCGCTCAGTTCACTGCTGGCTGGCTTCAGATCAAGGCGAAAAATGTGCGTTTACACAGGTAAATAATCATTTTTTAACGCGGAGCTGGAGCCAGCCAGCAGTGAACTGAACGACAACAGAAGAGTTTGGGTGCTTCTGCGGTGTTTGTAAGCATACTTATAAAACCCTTGAGCCTTACTCATCGACCCCGGGAATGTGTCTGCCGGTGCTGTGTGCATTACCGCTTGTAGCGGGAAGCCTTATACATCGACGCTAGTTCCCACCTGAACTTCTGGTTCAAGGTTCGTGAGATTTGCTACGGCAGTTGTGGCTGCACCCTCCTAAACACCAGCCTCGCAATGCGGGGCTTTTTTTATATTAAGCCTTTTATATTAAGCCATGACAAACTCTCAGCGACTCAACCCACAGAAACAAAGACAGCTTTTACGCACGACACTACGCCAACGACGTAATGCACTGGATTTTGCCGCCCAGGACATGCATGCACAGGCGTTAGACCAGCAACTCAGTAACAGTCGCCTGTTCAGGCACAGCAAACGCGTTGCCGCTTACCTGGCCGCCGATGGTGAAATTGATCCCGTGTATTTAATACAAAGTGCCTGGCGTGCTAATAAAAAAATATATCTGCCTGTGTTAGCGCCGTTTTCCAGCCGGCTGTATTTCGCGCCCTATTCTGCAAACTGCAAAATGAGATTCAATCGTTTTCAAATTGCCGAGCCCGATGTACACCCAAAACACTGGCTTAAGCCGCAACAACTGGATTTAATTTTAATGCCACTGGTAGGCTTTGATAAAACCGGTAACCGGCTAGGCATGGGTGGCGGGTTTTACGATCGCAGCCTGAGTTTTATCCGTTTTAGAAATACCACTTATAAACCTTATTTAGTTGGTCTGGCCCATGAACTTCAACATGTTGATAAACTGTCCCATCAGAACCATGATGTTCCACTGCAAATGATAGCCACTGAACAACAACTACATACCTGTAAATGAAATTTTTTTTATTAAAAATCATATTAGTTATTACCGCACTGCTTCCTCTTAAAGTTGTACACTTTATGGGAAAAATAATTGCCAGACTCACCTGGCTCAGCAATAGTCGAATTCGTCGAATTGCGGAAAAAAACATCCAGTTCTGTTTCCCTGAACTCAATACCCAGCAGCAACAAGCGCTGGTGAAAAAAATATTAAATGAAACCGGTAAAGTTATTTTAGAAGCGGGAAAAATGTGGCAGCTCAATGCATCACAAACTTTATCGCTGGTAAAAGAATGTGAAGGCGAGCATTTAATTAAGCAGGCTCAGGATATGGGGCGAGGCGTAATTCTCGCTGTTCCTCACTACGGCTCATGGGAACTGGTCGGTTTATATTGCGCAAAACATTATACAATGACATCCATGTATGCGCCTCAGCCTAACCCGTTGGCGGATAACTTAATGCGCGAAGCGCGCCAGCGCACCGGCGCCAAACTGGTGCCTACAGATATCAATGGCATACGCGCCATGAGCAAAGCCTTAAAACAAACCGAGCTGGTTGCCATTTTGCCTGACCAGTCGCCCTATGATAACGGTCTGTTTGTGCCTTTTTTCGGTCGCCTTTGTTACACCATGACCCTGCTACCCAAGCTGGCTAAAAAAACCAATGCCGTCGTTTTATATACCTATGCTCAGCGCCTTGAAGATAGCAGCGGATTTAAATTAATTTTTCGCGAGGCCAGCAAGGATTTAGCGGCCATGGAGCTGGAACCCGCCACGGCACAAATGAATTCAGATGTGGAGAAATTAATACGTGAAACACCTCATCAATATCAGTGGACGTACAAACGTTTTAAACGTCGTCCCGAGGGTGAAAAATCTATCTATTAATATAGGGCACCTCTAGCAGATTATATTTTTATTTTCGTGAATTTTCAGCTGCCATGCTATGATAAAAAAATATTTTTAATTCAATCATTATAAAGGGATATCAATGTCAGTAACCGCACAACAAATACTCGATAAATGGCCCGATTTTTTCGCTTTAGTGTCCGGTGAAAAATCCAGTCAGGCAGGTTTACCCAGCTCGGTTAAAAACCCTTTAGACAACAGTATTGTTTTTTTAAATGACAACAAATTAATTTCACAAATTAACACCAGTCAAATTGCTATTGCCGTTATTGCTGAAAAAAACATTCAAAAACTGGACATCAACGAGCTCAACCCGCAGATCACTTTTTTATCAACCGCCAATCCTAAAATGGCAATGTCACTGGTTAACCTGACGTTTTTTGCAATTACAGACAATCAGCGCCAGTTAGGCGATACAAATATACACCCCAGCGCCTGCATCGCACCGAGTGCAAGCATCGGAAAAAACACCATCATTGGCCCCAACGTGGTCATTTATGACGATGTCGTGATCGGCGATAACGGCTTCATTGGCGCACAAACAGTAATTGAGTCTCACTGCCGGTTGGGTGATGCCTGCCACATTCACGCCATGGTTTTTATTGCACACCACACGCAAATCGGCAGTCACTGTGAGGTGCAACCACAAAGTGCCGTTGGCACCGAAGGTTATGGGTATGCGACAGACGCCAGAGGCGACCACCACCGCATCCCTCATTATGGAAACGTTATTTTAGAAGATCACGTACACATTGGCGCCGGGGTCAATATTGACCGAGGCACATTTGAAAATACCCACATTGGTCGCCACACAAAAATTGATAATCACTGCCATCTGGCCCACAACACAGTTATTGGTGAACAGTGTTTTATTACCGCCGGATTTATTACCGCCGGTTCCACCACCATTGGCAACCGCTGCTCGTTTGGTGGCAGGTCGTCCATCAATGGTCACATCACCATTTGCGACAACGTTTTAGTGGGGGGCGCGAGCACCGTGAGAAACAGCATAAAGGATGCGGGGGCTTATATGGGTGACCCGTTAATGACCATGAAAGAAGGCCTGCGTGCCTATGCGACTTTTCCGCATTTAACGGAAATGCGAAAAACCCTGAACAGTGTGAAAAAAACGCTTGCGAAAGATGACGAACAATAAGTAAATACACTCACTCAAAGTCACTGGATTATTAAGTGCGTCCCTGCACTTACCCCTTCGGGCCGTGCAGAACACGTTTAAATTCGATCTAGTCGAATTTGATCCCGCTACTTGCATGCGGGAATGACGCCGCTTGTATATTTATCCAAACATTTTTAATGAAGAAAACTCTGCAGTATAAAACAAACACTTAAACCATTCGCATGCATTCGAGACTATTTGCGTTTTTCGCGTTAAATCTTTTGAATTTAACTGTCGCAAATTAATTGGTTGCCGGACCCAAAAACATTTTATAAGCTTCATTATCACTTTCATCCCACCAGCTGTATCCAAGCTCATCTAAAAATATTTTCACATCTTTGCGCTCAGCTGCGGGCACCTGCAAACCCACCAGCACTCGCCCGAATGCCGCACCGTGATTTCGATAATGAAACAGACTGATATTCCAGCGTTTGCCGATATGTGATAAAAAATCCAGCAACGCACCGGGACGCTCGGGAAATTCAAAACGGTACAATACTTCATTTTCAATTTTATTCGCATGCCCGCCCACCATGTGACGCACATGCAGCTTCGCCATTTCATTATCACTCATGCTCAGCACCGGGTAGCCTTTCTCTGAGAGTTTTTGTACCAGCTCATCCAGTTCAGTTAGACCATCTGCCAACTGGATGCCAGCGAAAACATGGGCATTACTACTGTCGGAGTAACGATAATTGAATTCGGTGATGCCTTTTTTTCCAATCAAGCGACAAAAGCGTAAAAAGCTGCCGGGTTCTTCGGGAATGGTAACCCCGATTAAACCTTCCCGATGCTCCCCCAGCTCTGCACGCTCCGAGACGTGTCGCAGGCGATCGAAATTCATATTTGCGCCACTGTTGATTGCAATTAAGGTTTGCTTACTGACATTATTCTCTTCGACATATTTTTTAATGCCGGCAACCGCCAGGGCGCCAGCGGGCTCAGTAATTGAACGGGTATCATCAAAGATGTCTTTTATAGCGGCACAAATTTCATCGGTATTAACCGTAATTACCTCGTCTACCACCTGTCGAGCCACACGCCAGGTTTCGCGGCCCATCTGTTTAACGGCTACGCCGTCAGCAAATAAACCCACATGACTTAATACCACCCGGCGATTTTTTTCTAATGCCGCGGCAAAGCAGGCAGAGTCCGCTGCTTCAACCCCAATCACTCTTATCTCGGGACGCAGATATTTTATAAATGTCGCCATCCCCGCAATTAATCCACCCCCACCTACGGGGATGAAAATTGCATCTATGTCATCGGTGTACTGGCGCAATATTTCAACCGCCACCGTGCCCTGCCCGGCAATGACATCCGGATCATCATAGGGATGGATGTAGGACAACCCCTCTTTTTCACACAGCTCATTCGCATAAACCGAGGCCTCATCAAAGGTATCACCCACCAGCACGGCCTTAGCACCGTAAGAGCGAACTGAATCGACCTTAATCTTCGGGGTAGTCTTAGGCATAACGATTATCGCCTTCACGCCCAGTTTACTGGCCGCCAGCGCCAGCCCCTGGGCATGATTTCCCGCGGATGCAGCCACGACGCCTTTTATCTTCGACTTACGGGTGAGTTGATAAAGCTTGTTGTAAGCACCACGCAACTTAAATGAAAATACTGGTTGCAGGTCTTCGCGTTTTAGTAAAATTTGATTGTCCAGGCGCACACTTAAACGACGGGCAGTTTCCAGCGGTGATTCAATGGCCACGTCATAAACACGTGCACTGAGAATTTTTTCAATGTATTTTTGGGTCATTATTTTTGAGTCAGAGGGCCTAAAGGGTTAGAATTAACGGTTACGGTTAAAATGAAAGAATACTATGTCCATCGTTTAAATGATATGGTCGAAAAGAAATGCTCTGGCAAAAAGATCAGGAAACACAATAGGTAAAAAGATGACACAAGATGAAATGAAACGCAAAGCTGCAGAAGCGGCTTTAAAATATGTAGTTGAAGATGAAATTATTGGCGTTGGCACGGGCTCAACCGTAAACCACTTTATTGATTGTCTGGCGGAAATTAAAGGCAAAATCAAAGGCGCCGTTTCCAGCTCGGAAGCTTCAACTAAATTAATGCAAGCGCGCGGTATTGAAGTTTTTGATTTAAACAATGTTGATTACATTCCAGTTTACGTTGATGGCGCCGATGAATCCAACCATAACCTGTCGCTGATTAAAGGCGGCGGCGGCGCACTGACCCGGGAAAAAATTATTGCCGGTGCCAGCAAAAAATTTATCTGCATCGCGGATGAAAGCAAGCTGGTTGATGTAATGGGCAAATTTCCACTGCCGGTTGAAGTCATTCCCATGGCACGCAGCTACATTGCTCGTAAATTAGTTGCCTTAGGTGGCCGTCCGGTATGGCGCGACAATTTTATTACTGATAATGGTAATGTGATTTTAGATGTACACGATATGGATATTATGGAGCCGATTAAAATGGAAGATGAGATTAATAGCTGGGCTGGGGTTGTGACCTGCGGGCTGTTTGCACGTAAGGGTGCGGATGTTTTGATTTTGGGCACACCGGATGGCGCTAAGACGGTTATGCCTAAATAACTACGTTAAAAACAAATCCCCCTCAATCCCCCTTTTCCAAAGGGGGAGGCTTACAAACTCCCCTCTTTGAAAAAGAGGGCTGGGGAAGGCTTACAAACTCCCCTCTTTGAAAAAGAGGGCTGGGGAAGGCTTACAAGCCCCCCTCTTTGAAAAAGAGGGGCTGGGGGAGATTTAAATCGTTCAGATTAGAACCAAACTTCAGCCATCACAATCACAGCAAAACCCGCTCAATCCCGCCATTCTTAACTTTCTGATAATAATTTTTCTGCCAGCTATCACCCAGCTTAAACTTCGCCAGCTCCACCAGAATATATGCAACTTCCATATTGGTATCTCCCCGGTAACGCTCTAAACCTTGCTGACATGCGGGGCACGAGGTGAGCATTTTTACATTCTTATTCAAACTTTTTTCATGACCGCTTAATTTTTTAATATCCGATTTTAACTCTTCAAGTTTTCTGTGCTTAACCTGCGCAGCAATATCCGGGCGCGCCACCGCAAAGGTTCCCGATTCACCACAACAACGATCCGACAGTGCAACCTCTTTACCGATTAACGCGGAGGCCACATCAGTTCCATTATGATGTTTCATTGGGGTATGACAGGGCTCGTGATATAAATATTTTGTGCCGCCCACGCCATCCATGGTGACGCCTTTTTCCATCAGGTATTCATGAATATCCATCAGCCGGCATCCTGGAAAAATCTGTTCGAACTGATATTTTAATAACTGGTCAATACAGGTTCCGCAGGACATCACGACGGTTTTAATATCTAAATAATTTAAGGTATTCGCCATGCGATGAAACAACACCCGGTTACTGGTGGTAATCTGTTTACCTTTTTCAATGTCACCGGATGCTGTTTGCGGATAGCCACAACACAAGTACCCCGGTGGCAAAACCGTTTGAATTCCCAGTTCGTATAACCAGGCTAAAGTCGCCACACCAATCTGGCTAAATAATCTTTCAGAACCGCACCCCGGAAAATAAAACACCGCTTCACTATTAATATCGGTTTTATGCGGGTCGCGTAAAATCGGAATAGTTTTATCGTCTTCAATACCCAGCACCGAACGCATCGTTCCCGTTGGTACATCCGCCGGCATCGGTTTACTGAAAAACTGTATCACCTGCTCTTTTAGAACGGGTGTGCCAGTAGTTGATTTTGGTCGGGTTGTTTTATTTGAGCCTTTGGTTTTTGGCAACACACCGGGCAGTAATTTTAAACTATTATGCACCAGCCGCTGCCCGACGTACCCTGCCTGAATCAAACCCGCGCGCATGGCTTTTACTTTACCCGGCGATGTCATATTCAAATAAGCCATGGACATTTTAGTCGCTATGTTTTCCCTGCGTTTACCCTGTTTTTTAAGGATATGACGCATCTTTATGGTCACATCACCAAAATCAATATTCACCGGACAGGGCGCTAAACAACGGTGACAAACCGTGCAATGATCAGCTATATCATTCATTTCATCAAAGTGTCGAATAGATACACCGCGCCGGGTTTGTTCTTCGTATAAAAACGCTTCAGTAATTAAACCGCTGGCTAAAATTTTATTACGCGGGGAATATAATAAATTAGCCGAGGGCACATGGGTTGAACAATCCGGTTTACATTTTCCACAACGTAAACAATGGGAAATGGCATCGTTTAATTCACCCAGCTCACTTTCTTCTAAAATTAGAGCCTCCTGCTTTAACAATCTGAGTGACGGCGTATATGCGGATTCTAATCCGCCGGTTTTGCGTTGTAATTTACCTTTATTGAAATAATCGTTCGGATCCACTTTTTTCTTGTAACTTTCAAATGCATCAATCACCGAATCATCAAGGTATTGCATTTTGGTAATACCAATACCGTGCTCGCCGGAAATAACACCATTTAAGGATTGCGCCAGTTCCATTACCTGATCAACAATCCGCTCCGCTTCCTGCATCATATTATAATCGTTGGAGTTAACCGGAATATTGGTATGTACATTTCCGTCACCCGCATGCATATGTAGCGCAACAAATAACCGGCTGGATAAAATTTCCTCATGAATTTCATCAAAGCGTAAATGTATACGGGCCAGCTCATGACCACTGAATAAATTCTTTAATGGCTCGGCCACTTCTACTTTATATGAAATGCGCACATCCGCATTTAATATCGATTGAATAACCGTTAAATTTTCTTTAAAAGCGACTGAGTTTACTTCATTGTCCAGCAAGTAATCTTCGAGCAATTGAATATTAGTTGAAAAATTATTGAGCAATTCTCCCCAGCGTGATTTGGCTTTTTCAATAATTTCTAATGCCGAAATAAAACGCGGTGCAAGATACTGCGAAGATTCTGTTGCCTCATTTAACAATGCCTGTTCGCTGTGAATATAAATTAATAATGCATCGAGCATTGCCAGCTTATTGCTAATTGACTGCTGCACATTAATAGTTTCTGTTCCCAGAGTATAATCGCCCAGACGGTCCAGCGGGATCACTACGTCTTCATTAATTTTAAATGCATTGGTGTGCGCGGCGATGGCGGCGGTGCGGCTGCGCTCGGACCAGAAACTTTTACGTGCCTGCGCACTCACCGCGATAAAGCCTTCCGCATCCCGGGCATTAGCAAGTCGCACTACCTGCGATGCCGCTTCACTTACCGAAGCTTCATCGTCCCCGACAATATCCGCCACCAGTAACATTTTGGGCAGGCAGCCACGGGCGGCTTTCGGGCTGTAATTAACGGCACGGATATAGCGATCATCCAGATGCTCCAATCCGGATAACATCACATTCGGGTTATTATCCAGATAATCTTTTATCTCAACAATGGCCGGCACGGAGCGCTGCAAATCCTGGCCGTAAAATTCCAGTGCAACGGTACGCGCCTGCTGCGGCATGGTGTGCAGTAAAAAATGCGCCGAGGTAATAATGCCATCGCAACCCTCCTTTTGAACGCCGGGCAGACCGCCTAAAAATTTATCAGTTACATCCTTTCCCAAACCTTCCTTGCGTAATGATGCACCTTTGAATGCTAAAATTTCGGGGTCACCCATTAACAACTGGGTTTCAGAGCTGTAAAGACTTACTCTGAACTTAACTTCTGGCTGCTGGTGTATTTTACCCAGGTTGTGATTAATGCGCTCCACATCAAGCCAGTTGCCGTCTGCGGTTACCATTCGCCAGGACACCAAATTATCCAGGGTGGTGCCCCACATGACGGCTTTTTTGCCGCCGGCATTCATGGCGATATTGCCACCAATAGTGGATGCATCCTGGGACGTTGGATCAACGGCAAAAACGTGACCGTGCTGCTCTGCCAAATCTGAAACCCGCCGGGTAACCACACCGGCTTCGGTGCGCACAACCGGCACCGGTCTGTCGAGGCCGGCAATTTGTTTTTGCTCTACCGGGCCAATGGCCTGCAATTTTTCGGTATTTATAATAGCGGTATTTTCATACAGGGGAACTGCACCACCGGTGTAGCCCGTACCACCGCCCCTGGCAATTAAGCTTAAACCTAAATCAATACAGCGTCGCACCAGCTTCGGCACTTCATCTTCCGTATCCGGGGTTAACACCACAAATGGAAACTCAACGCGCCAGTCAGTGGCATCGGTGACATGACTTACCCTCGCCAGTCCGCTGAAATCAATATTATCTTTACGGGTAATTTTCGATAAAGATTTTAATGCTTTAACGCGCAATTCATTTTGAGTAGTAAACCAGTCAGCAAATGTTTTCACCGCTGCACGGGCGGCTATCGCCAGCTCAATGGCTTTTTGATTTCCATTCGCCCGTTGCTCTATTTGCGCTATGCGGTGATTCAATGCTGAAATTAACTGCTTACGTCGACGATGATTTTCAAGAAGATCATCCTGCAAAAAAGGATTGCGCTGCACCACCCACATATCACCCAGCACTTCAAATAACATGCGCGCCGAGTGACCGGTGCGTCGTTCACCCCGCAGCTCATTTATCAATTCCCATATGGGCTTTCCGAGAAAGCGGATAATAATTTCGCGATCGGAAAACGAGGTGTAGTTATAGGGTATTTCGCGAATTCGGGTATTAGAACTCATTCGGGGAGGGCTACCAGATGGTTTATGAATTGCCGGAGATTTTAGCATAAAACATAAAAGCATTTATCCGCGAATGAACGCAAATATAAAAACAAAGAGTAGTTTAATTGCTGGAGATATCACCGATTAGTTCTGCCTTGCTCACTTATTATGAAAACTTTACTCTGTGGACATAATAAAGCTAAAAGAAAACGCGAATACACGCAAATGAAAGCTTAAAAATCATTTGGAGTTAAAGAATAACTTAATTACCAAAATAAACGGCGACCCCAAAATGCTTATGACCGGAGACCCAATGACTTTAGGCATTGCAGGCCGCTGGATTATTAAGCACGTCCCTACACTTAACCCTTCGGGCCGTGCAGAGCACGTTTAAATTCGATCCAATCGAATTTAATCCCGACACAGGCATTCGGGAATGACAAAATAATTTATATTCCTGCCTTTGCAGGAGTGACTCATAAGCGGGAAATTAATGACGAAACAACCATTAAAAAGAAAACCCATTCGATTTATTACACCCATAAAAAAACAGGGCCGAAGCCCTGTTTCTTTTCAAGCTAGAATCGAATGATCGATTAGAACTTGTGACGGATACCTAACGTAAGAAGCTGCTGATCACGATTATCGTCAGCATCAGCAGTAACATTGCTACCAGAATTACTTATACCAGAATTACTAGCATTATCGCCGTAACCAACATAAGTGTTAGTACGCTTGCTTAACTTATGGTTATACATAAGTGCGTAACCCATATCGTCCATGCCATTGTCACCTAAAGTCACAGCAACATTACCTGCATCGCTTACTTTCATGTTGAAAGAAGCAAAGATTGTGTCACCAGGCGCTGTACCATTACAGTTGTTAACAGCACAAATAGCACTTTCAGTTGACTCATACTGTAAACCAAAAGTCATGCCACCCGTTTTGAAGCTACCGCCTACTTTAACTGCAGCTTCTGATGAACCAGCGGGAACTGAAGTATTACCACCACCACCCTGTACATCTAAGTAATCAACATAAGCAAGAATGGCTTTAGTTTTGTAGCGAAGACCCAGGCCTAAAGTTTCATCATCAGCACCAGAGAATGTGTAGTTAAACACCATCTGAATACCACCCATCTTAGGAGATGAGTACTGTAATGTGTTTGTGCTACGACCACCGTTCTGACCAGCACCTGCATGCAGGTTAGATTGTGTATTCATGAAACCACGACCTTCTAACCGGGTGCGGTACATTGGGTCAACTTTGCTACCCGTTTGCTTGTAGTTATTAGACATGGTACCGAATTTAACTGAACCCATTGAACCTTTTAAACCAACCCACTGGTCTCGGTCAGTGATGTTTCTAGCACGTTCAGATGGATCTACCTGGAACTCAATTTTGAAGATAGCGCTCATACCGCCGCCTAAATCTTCTTTGCCCTTAACACCAACAGCAGATGTATTACTGTTCATCTGTACGTTGTCATTTAAAGGGTCGCCAGCCTCATCTACTGTATCATCATAAGATGGAGAATCAAGACTCAGGTGAACATTACCGTAAACGGTAGCATCCGCTTGAGCGGCTAAAGGTGAAACTAATGTTGCTGCCATAGCAGCTACTAGGAAACGTTTTTTCATTATGCAAGACTCCTGCATTTGTAGTTTATTGTCATAGCTATAACTTTTTGAATGGTCAAACAAAAAATCAAGTGTATTTATATACATTTACGGAACTTAGTCAACCTTTTTTAATACAAACGACTCATTAATTACACTATAAATACAGCGGTTTAATACTTACCCTAAAATATTTTATTGAAATGAAATAAATTTTTGTAAAAATTTCTTTGAACCTTTTCAAAAAAATATCTTTATTTTTTAACCATGTCTAATTTAAATTTTTTATTTTTATCCAATAAAACACCCATTACTTGATTACTCAAATTGCCCCGCCAAACAATAGCCATAAACAAGAAGCCAATCTGGTTGTTTTTTCATCAACAAATCATTCTTTAATTTAACCCAATAAAAGAAAACAACTTTACCGAAGTTAAGACTTTATTATGTATTTTATCCGCAACTTAAGAAATTGCCGATATACTTAATCTCTCTTTCCGCAACCTCAAATTTCATACAATTTAGTACATAGCAATAGTCTAATATTCAAAATAATCCGTAAAATAATCAACAAAACCCAGGTGATAATATTAATTGCTTAACTTACAGGCATAAAAAAACCGGCCATTGGCCGGTTTTTTTTCATTAATTATATTTAGCTCAAAAGAGCCAGATAATAAATTAACGTTTTGAGAACTGTGTCGCGCGACGTGCTTTACGCAGACCCACTTTCTTACGTTCAACTTCACGAGCATCACGTGTAACAAAGCCCGCTTTACGCAGCGCAGGGCGCATGCTTTCGTCATACTTCATCAGTGCACGGGTAATGCCGTGACGAATCGCACCAGACTGCCCCGTACCGCCGCCACCTTTAACCGTGATATTGAAATCAAACTTACCGTCCATTTCAACTACGCCTAAAGGCTGCTTAACAATCATAATTGCAGTTTGACGACCGAAGTATTTTTCAATGGGTAAACCATTAACTTTAAATTCACCACTGCCTGCAGTCATGAATACTCGAGCGCTTGATGATTTGCGTCGACCTGTTGCGTAATATTGCGTTTCTGCCATGAGATATCTCTACTTTATACGTCCAGCACTTGTGGCTGCTGAGCTGTGTGTTGATGTTCCGGGCCTGCGTAAACCTTTAGCTTACGGTACATTGCGCGTCCCAGTGGATTTTTAGGTAACATACCTTTAACCGCTTTTTCGATAACCATTTCTGGCTTTTTATCGATCAGCTTCTCAAATGAGATTTCTTTAATACCGCCGGGGAAACCCGTGTGACGATAGTACATCTTATCCGTTGCTTTGTTACCGGTTACTTTTACTTTTTCTGCATTGATAACTACGATGTAGTCACCCGTGTCCACGTGTGGCGTGTACTCAGGCTTATGCTTGCCACGCAGGCGGCGAGCAATTTCAGTCGCCATACGACCCAGAGTTTTACCGTCCGCGTCTACCACGTACCAGTCACGCTTAACCGTTTCGGGCTTGGCACTGAATGTTTTCATGTTGTTCAATCCTAAAATGTTCGTACTCTACGAAAGGCGGCACATAATACAGAATTAGCGGGTCCGACACAAGCCGTAACCGCAATAAATTTTATGCCGGTGCGACATAGTACAGCAACCACCTGATTATTGCTTCACTCTGTGCAAAAAACTGCAAAAAAAAGCGTAGCAGGGGATGCTACGCTTAAAAATTCTCAATCATGGAGAATATGGAGGAGTCACTAAATATGAAACTAACTAAATCCGCTAATTCATAAGATGATTATATTCTAATATATGAAATCCAAATTGCAAGCTTTTTGTTTGCTTTTTTGCTCTCTCCTGGCAGGCAGTATATAGCCCGAGAATCTGCTAGAACACATTTCTAACACATCTCCCTCGGGGACAGATCTTGCTTTTTAAAATCTGTCCCCTGTTTTGATGCCACCAAAAGCAGCAGGAAGTCGGACACTACACTGCCCGTCCGATCGGAATTACCACATGGGACACGGCGCAAAAAGCCCCGACATGTCCCTGATGGAGACAGGCTCTACCTTATGCTTTTACTAAAACAGTTACTCCAGTATAAGCCTTTGCACTTTTTTGCCATTGATAAGATGCTGCTCGATAATTTCATCTACATCCGCTTCATTTTGGTAGTGATACCAGGTCTCCTCTGGATACACCACGATCACCGGCCCCTGACCACATCGGTCAAGACACCCTGCCGTATTTACCCTGACCTGACCTTTTCCCGACTTTCCCAGTGACTTTATCTTTGCCTTGGCGTAAGCCCGCAACTGACTCGCCCCAGCCTGTTCACAACATTTGCGGCCGTCATCCCTTTGATTGGTACAGAAAAAAACATGCTGTTGGTAATAGCTCATTCTAAGATCGACCTTTTAAACCGGTTAATTATTGATTTTACACAGCGCAGCTGAAATGACTTTCATATACTGGCTGCTGATTAAGCCATTATACAGTGATAAGATGTGCCGCGATGAATAACGCTAGCAAACTCTCAGATACTGACTTATGTGTTATGTGCGGCATGTGCCTGCCCCATTGCCCCACATACCAGCTATATCAAACCGAAACCGAATCACCCCGCGGGCGTATTGCCCTGATGCAGGCTATCGATCAGAAACGCATTCAACCGAATCATAAAGCCTTGTTGCACATTGATCACTGCCTCGGCTGCCTTAATTGCGAAACCATCTGCCCATCCCGTGTGCCTTATGGGCAACTTATAGATGAGTTTAGGGATCAATTTAGCTCATCGATTAAAAAACCCCTCATGAGTCAGATTATTCTCAGACAGACAGGCAGAACCAATGGCATTAACACACTCGCTACCATTGCCAGTAAGCCACTTTTAAAACAGTTTGTTCAGCTTGCCAGTTCAGTTGCCCATTTACAGAGCAGCCCGCTTACTCAAACACCCGCCAGCTTCAAATCACTTTATCCCGGGATTTACGCTAGCCTCACTGAGCGCCGCGGGGAGGTGTCTTTATTCACCGGCTGCAGCGGCACAGTTTTTGACCGTCGTAGCATCGAAGATGCTATTTTCCTGCTCAACCAGCTGCGCTTCGATGTACATATTGCAGACAACCAGTCCTGTTGCGGAGCGCTACACCAGCATAATGGGGAAAAGCAAACAGCCAAACAACTTTTGAGAGAAAGCCAGGCACAATTACAACAACTGAAGACAGACAGCATTTTATTTTTTAGTCCGGCCTGTGGTGAGCAACTAAAACAAATTGAAGGCCTGGAGGTCATCGATATTCGTACTTTTATATTCGATGAATTACAGGCGTACCCCTTACCGTTTTCCAGGCCTGCACAGGCAGTTGCCTTGCATGAAAGCTGCAGTCACCGAAATATGCTTGAATTAAAAAAACTTAATTTTAATTTGTTAAATTGTGTTGCCGGCATACAGATAATTGAATCCGACAACTCGACGCTCTGCTGCGGCGCAGGCGGCATTCAATCTATAAACTACCCGCAACAGGCACAAGCTCTGTTACAGGAAAAACTTGCCAGCTTTGATCTCACGCAAACAAACATACTGATTAGCGATAATATTGGCTGCAGCCTGCATATTAAAACCGCCATATCTGCGTATAATCCCACAATAGAAATTATGCACCCGGTTAGTTTTCTGGCCCGCCAGTTTAGTCAGCCCAGTTAAATTGACTCTGCTAATGTCAGCAATAACATATTTTAGAGACAGTTAAATGCGCCACTTCAATCCCATTGACCAGTTTATTGTGCAGGGCGATCACGCCCTGCGCACAATCTTTGGCAAACCGATTACAACCGAGCGGAAAAACCCCTCGAACAATATACCTGAAAGCTCGCTTACGGATACACAACGAAAGCTATCTTCAGGTTTAATGCGTGTCAATCACTCGGGTGAAGTCTCTGCTCAGGCGCTTTATCAGGGCCAGGCACTAACCGCTCGGCTGGACAAGGTTCGAGAGAGCATGCAACGGGCCGCGCTGGAAGAAAATGACCACCTGGTCTGGACTGAACAACGCCTACATGAACTTTCCAGCCAGAAAAGCCTGCTTAACCCGATCTGGTACTGCGGCTCTTTTGCAATAGGTGCAGTTGCGGGGTTGCTGGGAGATAAGTTGAGCCTGGGGTTTGTTGCGGAAACTGAACATCAGGTTATTCGGCATCTGGATGAACACCTGGAAAAACTTCCTGATAATGATTTACGCAGTGAAGCGGTGTTGCAACAGATGAAATCCGATGAAGCTCATCATGCAACAGTTGCGCTTGAGAGCGGTGGAGCAGAACTACCCTGGCCAGTTAAAAAACTGATGGGCGCAATGTCAAAAGTCATGACAACTTCCGCCTATTATATTTAACAAATGACAGGGGTTAGAGATATTACGCCAGGAAGATTACAAAGGGATAAATCACTCCCCTAAACAAGGAGAGTAATAGGCAAAAATAAAACTCGCGGGACACACAGATGTAAGTATGGTTAGAATTAGACCTGATCTGTTTATCCCTGATCAGTTATTCCTGGTCAATTTATCCCTAGACCGCTTCACCCCAGGTTTTTTCATTACTTTTTTCATCGGCCTTATGCGATGCTGGAGCAACTGTTTTTTCGATACCAACTTCAGCCGTCCAGTAACTAATTTTCTTTAGTAGTAAATCTCTTTTAACTGGCTTATCCATATAATCTTTCGCGCCGAGCTTTAATCCCCAGGTCTTATCCGATTGTTGATTTGAACCACTGATAATAATAATTGGGATGTGTGCAGTATCTGGCTGGCGGCTTAAATAGCGAGTCGCCTGAAACCCATTGATTTCCGGCATAACGATATCCATCAGGATTAAATCAGGCTTAACATGTCTTGCCATCAATATTGCCTGCTTGCCATTTTCTGCAGTGTGGGTTTTTACACCCTCAGCCTGTAGCATTTTTTCCAGGGCAAAAAGTTGAGTTCGCGAATCATCCGCGATTAGAATAGATAAACCATCTCGAAGTGCTACCTGTGATGTTGAAGCATTCTGGTTTAATCCAAACCAGCGATTAAGGAGTTTGTTTTTCATTTAATTTCCATTTAGTCCATATAACCGCAAGAGCGATTACTTAAATCTACTTTAAATTCTTTCCATACAAGGTATTCTACAATAAAATAAGGCTTTACACACTCGGAAAACCAATGGTTATCACCGGCCTGTTATGTTCATCTTTATGAGCACAGAGACGCAGACTAACCGGCTCAGGCTGACGCTGGCCGTGCAGGGCATTGTTAGAAACCCGGTAAACTCGAAAATTATACTCCAGATCTTCCACCCGTCCATGCAGTGCACTTGCCGCCATAAACAACACATGCCTCAAACGTTGCAATACGGCTAACTCATCATATGAGCTTCTTTCATCTGCCATAAGTTCAACACAATCCTCCCAAACCTGAGTAGACATAAAAACCGGGCGCCTGAAATTAAACAGGCGAGCCGTGCTTGTGACGTCACGAAGATCAGGGCTCTGATCATAACTGAGTTGTATATTTTCGTCTGTAAACATGGCTACCACGTCGTCTACTCACTGGGATGTTTAATTGTAATCTGAGGCTGATTTTGTTGGCTAGTGCTCGCTATGAGCTTAAGCACTGTCTGCTCTGGTCTGGTGGATACCGCGTCATTAGGAACCCGATGAATACTAAATTCACACTCCAGATCGGCGATACGCCCATGCAGGGCACTGGATGCCATAAACAGCACATGTCTAAGGCGCTGTAAAACAGCCAGCTCGTCAACACTATTATTGTTGATACCATCAAGCTCAACACAATCTTTCCACACGCGCTCGGTCATGAAAACTGAGCGATCAATACTAAAAAGTTTTGCCGTACTACTCACATCCCTTTTATATAGAGGCTCTTCCTGAAATTGCACATTAAATTGCATCAAAGTTACCACCAAATACCTCAGTCATGCGCACTAGTCTAGTGCCTGGAGAAAATGCTCACTGTTAATCGGATCACAAAAAGAACTTAATTTAATCATTTGTTAACTATTAGATATTTTTTCCTGTTTAATCAAGCACTTTGACAAACTATTCCACCTTTTCTGACCAACGGATTGATTCTCTGCCACTAATGACATATTAATCCAAACAATACAGAAATTAAGATTTAGTCACTCAAAATTTCAATTTCCTCGCCTATACCCTTATCCTGCAGTATTGCTTCTAACACCGCATTTAAATACGGCTGAATAGCTTCGTTATCTAATTTCGATCGGTCAATATTTTCAAACCAGCCAAAGAGTGACACTTTTAGTTGATGCTTACTGTGAATATGCTGTTCGATGTCAAAAACGAGTCGCTTATACTCTTCGAGTACGGGAAAAATATTTAATTCATCAAATAATTTTTGCAGTGGAATCAGCCAGTTACAGTTATTTTCATCCAGATCCAGATCGGAAGCTGTCACAGAAGCGGCAATTTGACTATTTTCATCAATCCACAAACGAAATGAGCTGCTTACTAATGAATGATACAGTGACTCATCAGATATTAAATATACGCTTAAGTTCAATAAATTCGCCTGATATTGAACATCGCTGTAACGCCACACCCCGCTTTGCAAAAACTCATATAAGCGTATGTGATTTAAAAACTGGGTTTTGTGCAACTGGTCTAATATCAGCACTGTCTGCTCTGCTTCACTCAATGCACAGGCTTCTGTGAGAACTCGATCCAGCGCATCCACGGGTGGCTCTTCAACAATTTCTTCACCTTCTAAAATGCGTACAATCTGCGCAACCGGTTTGTCTTTGCCGAACTCATAATAGATAATTTGCGGCGCTTCCAGCGCATTGGCCAACGCATGGGCAAATGCGGTACGCCGACGACCACAATGACCATCAATTTGCAGACAGCGAATGTGACTTGTCGGGTTACTCAAAAAACATTGCACCGCATGGTCATAGCTTTCGGTTGAGGTAAAACCATTTAGAGACAGGCGCGACTTTAGTGATGGCATATTAGTGATGACATAAATAACTGTTCTGTTAAAAAACTTTCACCCAAGATTGCCGCACAAGCTCAATAGATTCAAGAAAAAGCTTTGTTAATAACGTATATTAGTGGCACACAATAACAACAACGGACAAAGCAATGCCAGATAGTCGTGACCTGGAACTGTTAATTCATGGGCATATCCCCATAATCACCATTGAAACACTTGAGGAAAAGCGCGCTTTAGATCTAATCATTCGGGCCAGTGTTAAAAAATATCTGCCCACTTTCAAATGGACCATTACCGATGGCCTGCAACGCCTGGATTTAAACCTGGATGCCCAACGCCATGTATCCGACCCTCAGGATGTGCTCAAATACATCAAGGCCTCGTCACTGCAGGGAGTTTACATTCTGCTTGATATAGATCCTTATTTAACCGACCCCATCAACGTTCGCCTGCTAAAAGAAATTGCCATGATGTTTGATGGCGAAAAAGGCAAGCTCATATTACTCTGCCACCAGCTGAACCTGCCGGAAAATTTGCGCTCACTTTCATCCGGCTTTTCACTCAACCTGCCATCGGCAAAAGTGCTGGAAAAAATGATTCGTGATGAAGCCAATGCCTGGCAAACTTCGGGAAATAAGCGTGTGCGCACCGACAGAAAAACCCTCGACAGACTCATTCAAAATCTCTCCGGCCTGACTCACCGGGATTCCAAACGCTTAATCCGCAATGCCATTATTGATGATGGCGCGATAACTGAATCAGATTTGCCCGAGGTCATGCAGGCAAAATACAAATTACTCAACCGGGATGACGTACTGTCTTTTGAATTTGAAACTGCACAATTTTCAGAACTCGGCGGCATGAAAAAACTAAAAAGCTGGCTTCAACAACGCCAGTCCATTTTCACTCAACAGAAAGCATCCGCTGCACATACCGACATCCCCAAAGGTCTTTTATTGCTTGGCGTGCAGGGCTGCGGCAAAAGTCTTGCGGCAAAAACCGTCGCAGGCATCTGGGGAACACCTTTGCTGCGTCTCGACTTTGGCCGCCTGTACGACAAGTACGTCGGGGAAACAGAAAAAAATCTGCGCCAGGCACTACACACTGCCGAGGTAATGTCACCCTGTGTACTGTGGGTTGATGAGCTGGAAAAAGGCATCGCCGCGGGCAATGACGATCAGGGCACCTCTAACCGTTTACTTGGCACACTGTTAACCTGGATGGCAGAAAAAAAAGCGCAGGTTTTTATAGTCGCCACCGCCAATAATATTAAGGCACTGCCCCCGGAACTCATTCGCAAAGGCCGCCTGGATGAAATTTTCTTTGTGGATTTACCGGTGGAAAAAAATCGTTCACAGATATTTAAAATTCATTTTGAAAAACGCGACATCGACCACTCGCAAATAAATCTAAATCAGATTGCCATCGCCAGTGACGGATTTTCCGGCTCGGAAATAGAGCAGGCGGTGGTGTCGGCTATTTATGCCTGCCACGACAGCGATGTAAAAATCAGCACCGAAATTATACTGCAGGAAATTAAAAATACGCGACCGCTTTCCGTGGTGATGGCTGAGCAGATTAATCAGTTAAGACACTGGGCAAGTGAACGAACAGTGCCGGTTGATTAAAGCGATTTTCGCCCGAAGATATTCCAGGAAACTTGCGATCAAAAACTCCGCGAAATCGTAAACCGTCGGCGCAAATCCCGTAGCACAATAAATACCCAGGGCCAGACGATGGCCCCGGTTAACGCAGGTAAAAAATACAGACCGATATCCGGCGCCTGCCCTACCATGCCGCTCACCCACAGTACCAGCAGCTGTTTGATCAGCAATAGCAGTAACACGACCAGTGCCTGTTGAGCCAGTGAAAATACTCGAATCCGCTGATACTGCGTGTTGATAACAAAAACAATAATCACCAGCCCCACCGCATGCTGGCCGATAATGGCCCCCTGACTCACATCCAGAAAAAGCCCCACGACCCAGGCCACGGTCACCCCAACCTGCTCCGGCATCGCCAGCGCCCAGTAAAGCATAGCCAGCACAACCCACTCCGGTCGGGCATATTCCAGCCACTGCGGCAGAGGCCACATTTGCAGCATAAGTGCCACAATTAAGGTGGGGATAACAATGCGAAAACAGTTTTGTGAGGCCACTATTTCTGCTCCGCTTTTGCATCGGCATCGGATGGTGTTGCAGAAGACACATCATTTACAGGCCGTTTGTGCCATACCAGCAACACTTCACGGCTTCTATCGAGATGCGCCACCGGCTCCGCCAGTATGGTTGCAAATGATTCCCCCGCAGGGCGTTCGATTGATATAATACGCCCCACGGGATAATTCGGTGGAAAACGCCCTCCCAGCCCGGAAGTGTTTATCACATCTCCAATTTCAATATCCGCATTGTGGGGAATGTAGCGCAGCTCAAGCAACTGGGAATTGCCAGTACCAAAGGCGGTGCTACGCAAACCACTGCGACTCACCTGTACCGGAATCGCATGACTCGGGTCGGAAATCAACAAGGCGGTGGAAGAAAACAGCCCAAGATGCACCACCTGCCCCATCACCCCCCAGGCATCAATAATTGGCTGACCGATATAAACATCTTTATTATGGCCCTTATTCAGCACCACCTGTTGTTTGTAAGGATCTAAATCGATTGCCAGAATTTCCGCCACCAGCACCATTTCACCCACCTTGGGTTGTGCGCTGAGCATTTTTCGCAGGCGGTCATTTTCTTTTTCGAGCACGCTGAGTTTCTGCAAACTCACCTGCGCCCGCAGCTGTTGTTCCTGCAGTTTACGGTTATTTTCCAGCAGCTCTTCATGGGAACTTAACGATTCATCCCCCCAGTCAACCAGACGGGATGGCAAATTGATGGTGTAGCGCAACGGGTAAACCACATAGCTTTCAATCGCGCCGCGCACGGTTTCCAGCGCATGCCAGCGGTGGTCCGCCACCATAATAACAATGGAGACAATCACCAGCAAAATGGTGCGTAATGTGACCGATGGGCCCTGTAGAAATAATGGCTGCATAAAACGTGCATTGAGCCTAAAGTTGAAGATGGAAACATACGCTTATTTCTAATGTTTTATAGAAATAAGCTTTAATCATTTTATTCTATGGCAAAAAAATCACCGCCGTGCTCGTCTATCAACTCAAGCACACGACCACCGCCCCGCGCCACACAGGTTAATGGCTCTTCCGCCATTATTACCGGCAGACCCGTTTCTTCCATTAACAGGCGATCTAAATCACGTAACAGCGAGCCACCACCGGTTAGCACAATGCCGCGTTCGGCAACGTCTGCACCCAGCTCCGGCGGCGTTTGTTCCAGTGCGGTTTTCACGGCACTGACAATACCATGCAGCGGTTCCTGCAGGGCTTCCAGAATTTCATTACTATTGAGCGTGAAGCTGCGGGGAATACCTTCGGACAGATTACGCCCCTTCACTTCAATTTCCAGCAAGTCTTTGCCGGGATAGGCCGAACCAATTTGATGCTTGATACGCTCGGCGGTGGCTTCACCAATTAAAGTGCCGTAGTTACGACGCACATAGGAGATTATGCCTTCGTCAAACGTATCACCACCTATTCGTACCGATGCGGAATACACAATGCCATTTAATGAGATAACCGCCACTTCTGAGGTGCCCCCACCAATATCCAGCACCATCGAGCCCCGCGGCTCATCAACCGGCATACCGGCACCAATAGCGGCAGCCATGGGTTCTTCAATCAGGTAAACCTTTCTTGCACCGGCACCCGCAGCAGATTCTTTAATCGCCCGGCGCTCAACCTGAGTAGCACCACAGGGTACGCAAATCAGCACTCGCGGGCTGGGACGCAGCATGGCGCTTTCATGCACTTTGCGAATAAAGTGCTGTAACATTTTTTCGGTAACGTGAAAATCGGCAATGACCCCATCGCGCATCGGGCGAATAGCGGTAATATTTTGCGGTGTACGGCCGAGCATACGCTTGGCCTCATGTCCGTAGGCCTCAATGGCTTTAGCGCCGCTACCTCCCCTGTCCTGCCGAATGGCAACCACTGAAGGTTCATCCAGTACGATACCATTACCCCGTGCGTAAATCAGCGTATTTGCTGTGCCAAGGTCGATTGAAAGGTCATTTGAAAACATGCCGCGGAAGCGTTTAAGAAACATTCGTGTATTAACTCATTATAATTTTGTATGATAATTTAAAGCCTTAATATACACATTGGTGCACGACTTTAAGACTCTAATATAGAAATTAGCCGTACTCTATCAATGCGCACCGCATAGGGCAAGCTTAGCAGTGGCTTAAACACGCATAATATGCTAATTTTGCGCGGTTTTTAACGCATTTAATGTTTTGAGATTGAAAACATTAAATCAAATAGTTACCTGTGCCATATTTATTGGCATTTTTTATTGGCATTTACCACCGCGGAGAAGTCTATGTCATTGGGACCCGATGATGTGAAAAGTATTGCGCATTTAGCGCGACTTGAAATTGATGAAAAAAATATAGAGGAATACGCCAGCAACCTGTCGAGTATTTTAGACCTGGTCGAACAGATGAATGCGGTGGACACTAGCGGCGTAAAACCCATGGCTCACCCCATGGATGTGTCGCAGCGTCTGCGAGCTGATGAAGTGCTGGAAACCAATCAGCGGGAAGCTTTTCAGAAGATTGCCCCAAAAACTAAAGATGGGCTTTATCTTGTACCGCAGGTTATTGAGTAATCGGTATTTTCTTCGCGGGGACACTGGATGCACAACGACAGTAGGTACACAACAACAGTGGACACACAGAGAATTTATTTTCAATAAATAAACCCTGCTGCATCCGCTGTGCTGATTAGCCAATCTATACAAAGATAAAATAAACTAGAGAAATAATATGTACCACACAAAAACACTGAGCGAATTATCCGCCATGCTTGAATCCGGCGATGTTACCTCAGTGCAACTCACCGAACATTTTTTGCAGCGCATCAAAGATCACGATGGACAACTCAACAGTTTCATTACGGTCACGGCTGAGCAGGCCTTAAAAGCGGCCGCCGAAGCCGATGAAAAACGCAAAGCGGGAAACGCTGGGCCATTAACCGGCATCCCCATTGCACATAAAGATATTTTCTGCACCAAAGATATCAAAACCACCTGTGGTTCAAAAATGCTGGATAATTTTACATCCCCCTACGATGCAACCGTCGTAGAAAAAATGCAGCAGGCCGGTGTGATTATGCTGGGCAAAACCAATATGGATGAATTCGCCATGGGCTCATCCAATGAAACCAGTTTTTATGGCGCGGTGAAAAACCCGTGGAATACCAACGCGGTTCCCGGGGGCTCATCCGGTGGATCCGCATCTTCGGTGGCCGCCCGTTTAACACCGGCGGCCACCGGCACAGACACCGGCGGCTCCATTCGCCAGCCTGCATCACTATGCGGTATCACCGGATTAAAACCGACGTATGGTCGGGTATCTCGCTACGGCATGATCGCTTTTGCATCGAGTTTAGATCAGGCGGGCCCAATGGCGCAAAGCGCAGAAGATTGCGCATTATTATTAAATGCCATGTCGGGTTTTGATCCAAAAGATTCCACTTCGCTAGAAAAAGAGGTGCCGGATTACAGCCGCGATTTAAACAAACCCTTAAACGGTTTGAAAATTGGTTTGCCGAAGGAGTATTTCGGCGAAGGCTTAAGCGCCGGTACCGACGAAGTCGTAAAAAAAGCCATTGAAGAATATAAAAACATGGGCGCTGAAATTATTGATATCAGTTTGCCGAATACACATTTGGCCGTGCCGGTTTATTATGTCGTCGCACCGGCGGAATGCTCTTCCAATTTATCGCGCTTTGACGGAGTACGTTTCGGTCACCGCTGTGACGATCCGAAAGATCTGGAAGATTTATACAAACGCTCCCGGGGCGAAGGTTTTGGCGAAGAAGTGAAACGCCGAATTTTAGTCGGCACCTATGCATTATCCGCAGGCTACTACGATGCCTACTATATAAAAGCCCAGCAATTACGCCGCATGATTTCAGATGACTTTGTCAAAGCCTTTGAAAAAGTTGATGTAATTATGGGGCCATCATCACCGCAAACGGCGTTTAATATTGGCGAGAAATCTGATGATCCAATTTCAATGTACCTGTCAGACATTTATACCATTGCGGTTAACCTTGCGGGTTTACCGGGCATGAGTATACCGGCTGGTTTTAGCGACAATATGCCTGTGGGTTTACAGATTATTGCCAATCATTTTGATGAAGGCCGTTTGTTAAATGTAGCACATCAGTACCAGTTAAAAACTGACTGGCATAAAGCGATACCTGATGCATTTAAATAAATAAAACACACTATTTTTCGTCATTCCTGCGAAGCCAGGAATCCAGCGACTTTGGCTAATATGAGGACACTGGATTCCCGATACTGGCATTCGGGAATGACAGCACTAATTTATTTAATCAGCTTAATCAACAGTTAGGCTCGACATAAAAATTTAAAGAGGCATTCTAAGATGGAATGGGAAACCGTAATCGGTTTAGAAATACACGCGCAACTGCGCACCAAAAGTAAAATATTTTCATCCGCATCCACGGCATTCGGCGCTGAACCAAATACCCAGGCCTGTGCGGTTGATTTAGGTTTGCCCGGCGTTTTACCGGTGGTGAATGCAGAAGCTATTCGCATGGCAACCAAGTTTGGCTTAGCGACTAAATCTGAAGTTTGTAAACACTCTGTGTTCGCACGTAAAAATTATTTTTATCCGGACCTGCCTAAAGGCTATCAAATTTCTCAAATGGAATTACCCATTGTCGGCGAAGGCAGCATCAACATAGAGCTGGAAGATGGCACTAAAAAAACCGTCGGCATTACCCGCGCACATCTGGAAGAAGATGCGGGCAAATCTTTGCACGAAGATTATCAGGGCATGACTGGCATTGATTTAAACCGGGCGGGCACGCCGCTATTAGAAATTGTTTCCGAACCGGATATGCGCAGCGCAAAAGAAGCGGTTGCTTACATGCGAAAAATACATTCACTGGTGCAATATTTAGAAATTTGTGATGGCAATATGGCAGAAGGCTCCTTTCGCTGTGATGCCAATGTTTCTATTCGCCCAAAAGGCCAGAAAGAATATGGCACCCGCGCTGAATTAAAAAACATTAACTCATTCCGGTTTGTAGAACGCGCTATTAATTTAGAGGTGGAACGTCAGATCGATGTCATTGAAGACGGCGGCAAAGTGGTGCAGGAAACCCGCCTGTACGATGCGGACAAACATGAAACCCGTTCCATGCGCTCAAAAGAAGAAGCCAACGATTATCGCTACTTCCCCGACCCGGATTTATTGCCGGTGGTACTGGATGACGCCTATCTCGAAGAAGTTAGAAAAACCTTACCGGAACTGCCCGCAGAAAAAGCCACACGCTTTGTTAGCGACTTAGGTTTAAGTGAATATGATGCGGGTATTTTAACCGCTTCCCGGGAACTGGCCGATTTTTTTGAAGCCGTTATTGGCGAATCAATTGACGCGAAATTAGCCGCCAACTGGATGATTGGCGATGTCTCCGCACGTTTAAATAAAGAAGATTTAAGCATTGCTGAATGCCCTGTTTCCGCAACGCTTTTAGCCGGCATGTTAAAGCGCATCGAAGACAATACTATCTCCGGAAAAATTGCCAAAGATGTATTTAACGGTATGTGGGATGGCGACGGTGATGCGGATACGGTTATCGAGAAAAAAGGTTTAAAACAAATTACCGACGACTCCGCCATCGAAGCGATGATTGATGAAGTGATTGCCAACAGCCCAAACCAGACCGAGCAATATCGTGCGGGTAAAGATAAACTATTCGGTTACTTTGTCGGCCAGGTAATGAAAGCCTCGCAGGGTAAAGCCAACCCGGCACAGGTTAATAAAATACTGAAACAAAAACTCGATAGCTAAAAGATAAAGGCAGTTTTGTCCGCAAATAAACGGGAATGAACGCAAATAAATGCAAAAGTGTTTATTGAGCCGTGCGCCGCAGGCGCACAATTTAAAACTTTGCGTTGTTTGCGTTTATTTGCGGACAAAACTGCCTTTATCTTTTAAACAGAAATTAAAAACCATGCCAGACAACGACCAGCTCCACCGATTCATTATAGAAAACACCCGCGTACGCGGCGAACTGGTGCATTTATCCGCCAGCTGGAAAGCCGTGCTTGAACGTTATGATTACCCACAAAATGTACAGAAAATTCTGGGCGAAGCTTTTGCTGCCTGTGCATTATTATCCGCCACGATTAAATACAAAGGCTCATTAATTTTACAAATTCGCGGCGATGGGCCGTTACATTTGCTGGTGGTGCAGGCAACTTCCGAAGGTACTTTACGCGGACTCGCGCGATGGCGCGATGAAGTACCTGAACATGATCTACAGAAAATATTTGGTAACGGCCAGATGGTGATCACCATCGAGCCACCCAGCGGTAAACCTTATCAGGGCATTATCGCCTTAGAGGGCGAGCACATTCAGGATGCGATTGAAAATTATTTTAAACAGTCCGAACAGTTGAATACGCGTTTGTGGCTGGCCGCCAGTCAAAATACCTGCAGCGGTTTTTTATTGCAGGAATTACCCGAATCGAAAAAAGACAACCAAAGTAATCTTGGTGAAAATCATAATGACTGGCAGCACGCGCAAGCCCTGGGTAACACCATTAGCAATGAAGAATTATTGAGTTTATCTACCAAAGAAATTCTGCACCGTTTATTTCATGAAGATGACATTCGATTATTTGACCCTACACCCCTTAGCTTTCGCTGCAGCTGCTCAAGTGAACGCATCGATAAAATAATTCTTTCTTTAGGCGTTAACGAGGCGCGGGACATTATTGCAGAGCAGGGAAAGATTCATGTGGATTGTGAATTTTGCAATGCACAATATAATTATGACAGCGTTGATGTGGAAAATTTATTTGCATCCAGCAGCAGCACTAACAACTCCAGTACACAGCATTAATATCGATGAACTTTTTACAACAGGCCATTAATCTTGCCATCAACTCTGCAAATAATAATGGCGGCCCTTTTGGTGCGGTGATTGTAAAAGACGGAAAAGTTATTGGCGCTGGACATAACCAGGTTACCAACAACTGCGACCCTTCTGCGCACGCCGAAATTATGGCTATTCGCGATGCCTGCAAAAACATAAACGATTATCAGCTTAGCGGCTGCACTATTTATTCCAGCTGCGAACCCTGCCCCATGTGCATGTCTGCAATTTACTGGGCACGCATTCCAAAACTGGTTTATGCCGCAACGGCGGCGGATGCAGCCAGGGCCGGATTTGATGATCAGTTTATTGTTGATGAGCTGGCCAAACCTTATGCGCAACGGAGTATTATCATTGAGCATGAAGAACATGATCAGTCGAATAAAAGTTTTGAGGAGTGGCTGGCTAACAGTGAGCGTAAAGCGTATTAACACTTTTTGAAAAACTTAAAAGACAATAGGAATAGATACATATAATGTCTTTTTTGTAGGCGCGAGCTAAGGCTCGCGCCTACTATCAATTAATTCCCTGTGTTTTTAAAAATCACCCTGCGGAAAGTGGAATCTTTAAGTAATGCCGCCCATTAGATTCCTTCTGTGGCAACTGCCCCGCGGTTAAATTAATCTGCACGCTCGGATAAATTAGCTTTGGCAATGACAGGCCCGCATCACGATTCTCCATAAACTCAACATACTCAGATTCACTACGATTTTCCGGCAAATCAACATTTGATTTTTTGCTCTGCGCTATTGTGGTAAAAGTTTGCAGCTCTCTTCCTTGCGGGTAATCATGCGCAGGATATACTTTAACTTCATCCGCCAGTGTATAAAGTTTTTGGGTAACTGAATGATACAAATCTCGCGCACTGCCTTTTGGAAAATCACAGCGCCCGGTGCCGATATCTGGAATAAATAATGCGTCACCGGTAAATACATTATCGGCAATTTTATAACTGGTGCAGGCTGGAGTATGCCCCGGCGTGTGCAACACATCTATCAGTATTGAGCCGGCCTGCAGTTGATCACCATCTTTAACCAGCACATCAAAATCATGCCCATTAATATCGAAATGCTCAGCCAGATTGAAAATCGCTTTAAACGTTTCCTGCACCACAGTAATGGCCGAATTTATAACCAGCGGCACCTTATATTTTTGTTTTAAATATTGCATGCCACTTAAATGATCCGCATGAATATGGGTATCTAACACATAATGCAGTTTTAGTTGATGGGTGCTGATAAAATCATCGAGCACTTTCAGACTATCTTTATAGGTATGCCAGTTAACGGCATCCAAATCTAATACCGGGTCAAAAACCACCGCATCTTTACTCTCAGCGTCGTAAACCAGATGGGTGAGCGTTGATGTTTGCGTATCAAAAAATGTTTTCACCATTAACATATTATTTATATTCTCCGTTTAACCATTTTAGAATTTCTGTCAAAAGTTGCTCTGCATGATTGCGATTGCTGAACAAGTGATCCGCTCCCTCAATTTGATAAAGCCGACTTGCGGCATTACCATATTCCAGTATCTGCTGCCCATCCCGGGGATCGATCAACTCATCTTCACCGGCCTGTACTGCCATCACCGCAATATTGCAATCGCGCATTTGTGCTGTCATATCATAGGAACTTACATCTTCAACAAACGCCGGCTTAACCACATATGCCTGACCGGCAACTTTAATTTCAGCCGCTTCACCGCGCTGCAACTTATCCATCGCGGTGCCGAAATGATGCAGCACATGCTCAGGAACCGCCGGCGATGCGAGGGTCACAATTTTTTCTACCTGTGCCAGCGAGGTGCCTCCATCGCAGACTGCAGCTAGACTGGCTGTGCCCCCCATACTGTGCCCGATAAGCACCTTTGCGGGCTGATAATGCGCAGCCAGCCAGTCTGCGGCGCACTCAATATCTTTTACCATGCTACGAAAGTGGGTGTTGGCAAACAGCCCTTCACTTTCACCCAGGCCGGTAAAGTCAAATCTCAATACCGCATAACCCGCCTGTGCCAGCCCCCGGCCAAGACGAGCGGTGGTAAGGGTTTGCTTAGTGCAGGTAAAGCAGTGACTGACAATGACGTATTGTTCGGGGGATATTCCCTGGGGAAAGTCCAGGCTTGCGGCAAGCTGGCCTCCATCAAATCCACTAAAATGGACTTTTCGGGACTGAATTTTAAATTTTTCTTTCATCTAATGCATTTTACCCGGCTTTCATAAAAACTCATTATATTTATAAAATCAATTACTTAGCAGCATGTCAGCTCGATCCAGTCACAGTTTTTAAAAATAAGTAAAATTAATTCATAAATAACCTTGTTTAGGGGTTCTATTGCCATATAAAAATACTATATAATCGCGCCCTGATTGAGACAGGCCAAAAATTGATACCTGGCTCAATTAACTCTATATCTGTAACCGCCCGCTAAAAAAACAATAAAAACAGGGCTGTTAGAAACGAAGAATTTATTACTTTTAAGGAAAGACTATGTCTAACTCAGCTAAAAATGCCGATTGCGGTAAATATGCTTATGCCATCACTCAAACCGGCTTCAAAGGCGGCATGATTGTGAATGACTACGGCGATACTATTCAGATCACTGAAACTCACATTAAAAATGCGATGGATCAGGTGCATGAAGCCTGGAACGCTAACCGTGATACCAAGCAGTCTATTCTTCGTTAGAAATAGACCGCTACATCACTCCCCTGTGTGAGATTTAAACCTCCCCTGATTTATTCAGTGGGAGGTTTTTTATAGCCTTAATAAAAAGGCATAAAGACTACCGTAAAAAAGGCTTAACGTCTCAGTCTCTATTCAGGCTACTCAGCTCCGGGCCTACTCAGCTCCGGCCTACTCAGCTCCGGGCCAACTCCACCCGGTGTCTGGCCTGAATAAAATCCTTATGGGACACATGAATTAAATCACTAATTTTACGCACCATATGCTCTTCATATTTATCCAGTACATTATCGGCAAATGCAACCCGCCAGAGCGATTCAATTAACTGGATTTTTTGCGGCCGCGTATAATGCTCCGCAATTAAGCTCGTAAACTGGTGATAGTCTGTTGCCTGATGTTTTTCGGCTTCCGCGAGTTCGTACAAATTTTGGGCTTCTGCTACGGATAAATTAAATTGTTTTGTCAGTGTGCTTTTTACCGCAACAACTTCCGATTCATCTATCTGATCATCCTGCAAAATCATTTCTATCATCAGTGCTGCCGCCGCCAGGTTTAACTGTTGCTCAACGGGAACCGCTAAAGAGCTGTCCATAATGAAATTTTTTTCAAAAAATATCTGTATTTTTTTTAACATAATTATTCACTTTCTTTTAAACCAAATACCTTACTTTTAGCATTAATCCAGGCCTGTTCACCAAATTCGAACTTAATCACCAGTGGCAATGCACACGAACCTACAGACAATAAACGATCATGAAAGTTCTTTAGATTAAAATCCGATTTCTTCGACTCTTCTTCTCGCAATGCTTTGATTAATGCCCAGCCGGTTGCATATCCCATGGGCACCGTAGGCCACTGTGTGTACCAGCTTAAATCGGCTTTTGCCTGATCGATGGAAAACCCCAGCGCGTCGCACATACGCTGTGCAGCTTCATCGATACTTAAATTGCGGGTGTGTAATTCAACATCCAGCATTACTCGCAATGCACGCCACAGACGGTCACGCAACATAATAAACTGATGCTCCGGTTTATTTAAAAAGCCCTGCTCCTGCATCAGCTCTTCACAGTAAAGTGCCCAGCCTTCATAAAATGTTGCGGATGAATTCAACAGGCGGGGCAATTTATTGTCGGGGTTTTTATTGGCCGTAACAAATTGTAAGTGGTGCCCGGGAAAAGCCTCATGAACACAGGTTAAATCAATTGACGTCCAGTTATGCTCCAGCAAATGCCCCTCGGATCTCACCGGTGTAACATAATAATAACCTTTCTGTTCAGGGTCATTATAAGAGGGCTCATCATAAGCCGCGAAGGGAATTTCATGACGCTGAAAAACCGGCGTTTCAACCACTTTTAATGACTGTATTTCCGGCAGGCTAACCAGCCCCCGCTCAAGCACAAAATCATAGGCGGCTTTCATGCGGCTTCGATAAGCATTCATTAGCTGGTCATCTTTTGCCTGCGGATGTTGATGGCGGATATTTGCCAGCTGTTCTTCTATATCATCCGAACCCGGCAATGCTTTACATAATTGCTCTAGCTCATGTAGCGTTTTATTAAATAAATTTTCACCAAATTGATACAGCTGATTCGCATCAACATCCAAACAGTGTGCATTATTCAACAGATTATCAAAATGCGCATCACCACAGGAAAACGAACCCTTTGCAGTTGGTAAGATATCTTTGCGCAAAAACTTTTCAAAATCTTCCATAGCATGTGCTGCCTCATTAAAAATGGGCTGCAGACGCTGCGGGTTGTTAAACTTATACGTCACAACAGGATTACTAATCAGCTCACGAAAATAAACCGCGCCTGTTTTCGCCCCGGCAATAGCATCCTCAACCCAGTTAGCAGGAATTTTTTCCGGCTGTTGTAATAAATAATTCTTTGCTGTACGCAAATACTCCGGCACGTTTTGTAAGCGATGCTTTAAAGCCTTATGCAAATTCTCTACCGGGCGACTGATTAACTGATGAATTGCTTCCAACGGCAAATATTTTTGCGGCATTAAAAATCGCCAGTCGCGCTCAATCAATTCATGCAGTTCGATACTCGCCGCATTATATAAAATACTGAAATCCAATTGCTGATTGGCGCTCAGCTCGCCCACTGTAAACTCGTCTAGTGAAAATATAATTTTCTGATTTAATGAAATAAGCGCACCAATATCTTCATCACTAAATGGGGTTAAAGCCTCCTCATATCCATTCACACCAGCATGCACTGCAACCTCCGGATGAAACCGAAACCAGGCGTGATAATACTGCTCCAACAAACTATCAAAATCATCGCGGGTTGAATTCTTTACTGATACATTTTCTGACATTTATTTTTTCTTATTAAAATTAAACTGGATTTTATTTCCGTGCAATTGTGAGTAAATTATAGCGAATTATTCATCAATAATTTCAAAATCGTGGGTCACCTGAGCAGTCGCTGCCAGCATAATTGACACTGAACAATATTTTTCCGCGGTTAAATTAACCGCCTTTTCAACCTGCTTTTCACTCAAGCCCTTACCTTTGACTATATAATGAGCATGTATTTTTGTAAAAACCTTCGGTATCTCTTCCGAGCGCTCCGCAGTTAACTCCACAATACAGTCATTTATTGGCTGGCGGGCTTTCTGCAAAATCATCACCACATCAAATGCAGTACAGCCCCCCATGCCAATTAACACCATTTCCATAGGCCTTGCAGCAAGGTTTCTGCCTCCGGATTCCGGCGCGCCATCCATAACAACCGAATGACCACTGCCGGTTTCACCCACAAAAGACATATTATCTAACCATTTAACACGGGCTTTCATACTTTTCACCTAAAAAAAATGCCCAATCATTTATATTTTGAGCTAATAAACAGAAATTATATACGGGCTACTGTTAAAATCGTCTATAATTCAACAGCTCCATTTAAAATGAAACGGAAACTATGAGCCTGCTACCTAAAGTCGACAACTCAAACCCTTCGCTGGATTTACTCCTTAATCATTGCCACCGTAAAACTTACCCGGCAAAAAAGAACATTATCCACGAAGGCGATAAACCCCATAGCCTCTACTATATCATTAAGGGCTCTGTTAGCGTACTCGCAGAAAACGATGATGGCGCAGAAATTATCCTGGCCTATTTAAATGCCGGTGATTTTTTTGGTGAAGCCGGGCTGTTTAAAGAAAATTTAGACCGCAGTGCAAAAATTCTTGCTAAGTCTCCCTGTGAAATTGCCGAAATTTCATATAGCCAGTTCAGAAAACTGGTGAAAGAAGACCCGGAAATTTTGTTTTTATTATCCGGCCAGATATTTGACCGTTTAATTCGCACCAGCCAGAAAGTTCGCGATTTGATTTTCCTCGATGTTTCAGGGCGTATTGCCCGCACATTGTTAGAACTGAGCGAGCAACCAGATGCCATGACCCATCCTGACGGCATGCAAATTAAAATCACCCGTCAGGATATTGCAAAAATTGTCGGCTGCTCCCGTGAAATGGCTGGTCGCGTTTTAAAAGAACTGGAAGAGGACAAATTAATTTCAGCGCACGGCAAAACCATTATTGTTCACGATAAAGAACACATCGACAAACAAAAAGCATTACTTGCATTGGACGAAGATGAATCAGTTTGAGTTATCAGCTTAAGCTTCCTAATTATATTAACTTTTATTTTTCGCGTTTATTTGCAATATTTGCATCTATTCGCGTTAAATACCTTAGCATTTCTTTTAATTTTTAAACCTTAATTTAGAACATAAGGCTTACTTAAGCAAACAACTCCGCCAGTTTTTCACCCGGCTCATCTTCTCGCATAAATGCCTCACCCACCAGAAAGCAATTGACATTATGTTCGCGCATTAACTTAACATCCTGCGCCGCATGTATACCACTTTCGGTGACCAATATTCGATCATCCGGCAACATATCCAGCATATCTAATGTGGTTTGCAGACTCACATCAAAAGTGCGTAAATTTCGATTATTAACCCCGATTAATTTCGCACCGCTTTCAATTGCGCGTTGCATTTCTTCGCGATCATGAACTTCCATTAATACATCCATCTGCAAATGATGCGCCAGACCGAGCAGCTCATTTAACATGGCATCTCCGAGCGCTGAAACAATCAACAATATACAGTCAGCATTCATCGCCCGGGCCTCATAAACCTGATAAGGATCAATCATAAAATCTTTGCGTATCACCGGAAGACGAGTGGCTTCACGTGCCTGTAATAAAAATTCGGGAGCACCCTGAAAAAAATCACGGTCAGTTAAAATAGACAAACAGGCCGCACCACCCTTTTCATAACTTTTTGCAATTTGTGCAGGCATAAAATTTTCCCGCATCACGCCCTTGCTGGGTGAAGCTTTTTTTATTTCCGCAATGACCGCTGCCTGTTTTGCGGCTATTTTATTTTCTATTGAACGTATAAAACCACGCACGGGTAAGGCGATTTCTGCTCGTTTGCTTAAATCAATCAGTGACTCATTGGTACTCGCTTCAATGATTTCTTCGACCTTACGATCAAGAATTTTTTTTAATATATCCGGTGTTTTACTCATATCAATCACTATTTAAGTCTGTCATAACCCATCGTCAGCTGAAGCAAAAAAAACAGTCTTATTTAAAAATTATTACTATAAGCAATCAATTTCTCAAATATCTCTCGGGCTTTCCCATCTGCAATAACTGATTTAGCTTTTTCAATGCCTTCAGCTAAAGACGCTGCCAGGCCTGAAACATAAATCGCAGCACCCGCATTCAGACAAACAATATCTTTTGCCGGGCCTGTTTCATTATCGAGCACAGACTTTATTATTTGCAAACTGTGCGCAGAATCTTTTGCTTTTATTGTATCGAGATCAGCCCTTTGCATCGCAAAATCCTCTGGATGAATCATATACCTTGTTATCTCACCATTTTTTAATTCTGCTACGGATGTTGCACTACCAATACTTATTTCATCCATGCCGTCATCCGCATGTACAACCATCACATGGCGGCTGCCCAGCTGCTTTAAAACATGCGCCAATGGCTCTACCCAGTCTTTACTGAATACACCGATCACCTGATTGGGGGCTGACGCAGGATTGGTTAATGGGCCGAGCACATTAAAAATAGTGCGCACCCCCATTTCTTTTCGCGGGCCAATGGCGTGCTTCATTGCACCGTGATGTTTTACCGCAAATAAAAATCCGGCACCGACATTTTTGATGCAATCCGCAACCTGCTCGGCGGTTAAATCTAAATTGACACCGGCGGTTTCAAGCACATCGGCACTGCCGGATTTACTGGAAACCGAACGGTTACCATGTTTGGCAACATGTGCGCCAGCCGCCGCGCTAACAAAAACCGATGCGGTAGAAATATTAAAACTGCCCGAAGCATCACCCCCGGTTCCACAGGTATCAACCAAATACGCATCAGGCGCAGCAACCTTTGTCGAAAGCTCACGCATAACTGAGGCCGCAGCACTGACTTCATCAACGGTTTCACCCTTCATGCGCAGACCAATTAAAAAGCCGCCTATCTGTGCATCTGTGGCCTGGCCGGTCATGATTAAATTCATCACCTGGGCCATATCTTCACGGCTCAGGTCCTGTTTTTCGGTTACTGCTTTTATTGCGGCTTGCATGTCCATTATATTTACCTTTATATTGACCTCTGCGGCGACTATCCTCATTCGCATTATTGACTAAAATAAAAAAACATAAAATGTCGCTTTTTATTTTTTCTTAATCTTTTCGCATTACTGTGTCTGTCTTTCAAGTCAGGATATTCAACCTCTATTCAACAGATTTACCATTATCGCTTTAAAAAATTTCTCAACAAATCATGTCCATACTCAGTCAAAATTGACTCGGGATGAAACTGTACCCCTTCAATATCAAATTCTTTATGACGCACGCCCATTATTTCATCCATGCTGCCATCTTCATTTTCTGTCCATGCGGTAATTTCCAGACAATCTGGCAGGCTTTCTTTTTCGATAACGAGAGAATGATAACGGGTAGCAGTATACGGGTTTTTAAGTCCGTAAAAAACACCGTTATTGCTATGATGAATCAGGGATGTTTTACCGTGCATAATTTCTTTTGCATGAATAATTTTTCCACCGAAAACCTGTCCAATACTTTGATGTCCTAAACACACGCCAAGTATGGGTAACTTACCGGCAAACTTTTCAATGACCTGCATCGATACACCCGCTTCATTCGGCGTACAGGGTCCAGGTGAAATCATAATGCATTGCGGATTTAATTTTTCAATTTCACGCACATTGATCTGATCATTTCTATACACCTGAACATCCGCACCCAATTCACCTAAATACTGCACCAGGTTATAGGTAAACGAATCGTAATTATCTATCATTAACATCATATCGATTACCTGTGTGAACCATCAAGGCCTGCCTCGGCCATCGCTACCGCACGAAAAATAGCCCGCCCCTTATTCATCGTTTCATCCCATTCATTTTGTGGGATCGAATCATAAACAATACCGGCCCCGGCCTGAATATAGAGCGTTTTGTTTTTGATTACTGCAGTTCGAATGGCAATCGCCGTATCCATATTTCCATTCCATGAAAGATAACCCACAGCCCCGGAATAAACGCCGCGTTTTACCGGCTCGAGTTCATCAATAATTTCCATGGCGCGTATCTTTGGAGCACCACTGACTGTACCTGCCGGGAAAGTTGCACGCAGTACATCCATTGCAGAAAGTTTATGTTTTAATTTTCCGGTGACATTTGAAACAATATGCATCACATGCGAATAGCGCTCAACGATCATTTTATCGGTGAGTTTTACGCTGCCGATTTCACTCACCCTGCCCGCATCATTCCGCCCTAAATCAATTAACATTAAATGCTCAGCGAGTTCTTTCGGGTCGGCGAGTAAATCTTTTTCCAACGCAATATCTTCGGCTTCGCTTGCACCCCTGGGGCGAGTTCCAGCAATGGGTCTGACGGTAACCTCATCATCTTCGAGGCGCACCAGAATTTCCGGCGACGAACCCACCACATGGTGATCATCTAAATTTAAAAAATACATATACGGTGATGGGTTCAAACTGCGCAGCGAGCGATATAAATCGAGTGGCTCGGCACTGAAAGGAATACTCATACGCTGCGATAACACCACCTGCATAACATCACCATCAACAATATATTGTTTGGCTTTGATGACTGCTTTTTTATACCCGTCTTCAGTAAAACCGGACACAAAATCTTCTTCGTTGACCTCTACGCTTTTTGCCGATGGCCGATAGGTTGGTGTCGTTTGGTGCAGTCGTTTTTCTAACGCCTGCAATCTTTTCTGGCCGGTCTCATAGGCATCATTGTGTGCTGGATCAACCAGCACAATAAAATATAGCTTGCCACTTAAGTTATCAAACACCACAACTTCTTCGGACAACATTAATAAAATATCCGGTGTTTGTAATGCATCTGTTTTTTCTACACCAGCTAACTTCGGTTCAATATAACGAATCGTTTCGTAACCGAAATAACCCACAAGACCACCGGTAAACTTTGGTAACCCGTCAATTTCTGCAACATTAAATGATTGTTGATAACTTTCAATCCAGGCTAACGGATCATCAACTTCAAGTGTTTCAGGATTTTCATAATCGTGTTCGATAATTATTTTCTTGCCGGATATTTTTATACGGGTCGCACAGGGCAGACCAATAATAGAGTAACGCCCCCACTTTTCACCGCCGTGAACTGACTCGAATAAATACGAGTAGGGAGCATTCGCTAATTTAAGGTAAGCACTTAGAGGCGTATCCAGATCTGCCAGCACTTCGCGCACTAGCGGGATATGGGTGTAATTTTGATTTTTGAGTTTTTCGAAAGCTTCGGGCGTCATGTGGTTTTTCCAGACAGTTTATTACCAGATAGTTTTTATTTAATGCAGGCGAGACTTACCATCGCCAGCGGGTAATTAAACGTAAATCTGTTGGTCTGAAAATATTCATGTTTTTTTCCTGCCCTTAAAATATTCCTACTCTTACTAATATTAAGGGGCTGACTAATATTAAGGGGCTGAAAGATTTCAAATCCCCCACAATCCCCTTTTTCCCCTTTAATCTAAGGGGGGGAGGCTTTTCTCCCCTCTTAGCAAAAGAGGGGCCTCTGGAAATTTAACCTCTGGAGATTTAACCCCAGTCAATTAAATTCTTAATTTCTTCCATCGAATCCACCACCGCATCTGGGTTCGAGTCGCGTACATCTTCGCCGTGATTATAACCATAGGACATGCAGATTATATCAAAGCCGGCAGCACGAGCCGCTTTTACATCCGACATGGAATCGCCCAACATTAAAGACTCTTCAGGTTTAACGCCCAACTGCTCAGCGGAATGTAGCAACGGTAACGGATCCGGCTTTTTCTTTGCTAATGTATCACCGCAGACGACAATTTCAAAATAATCGGCAATACCTAAATCTTTAATAATTGGCAATGTAAATTGCGCCGCTTTATTCGTAACACAACCAATTTTTACGCCGGTACTTTTGAGAAACGCCATAGCTTCTTTTACACCGGGATACAGGCAGCTGCGCACTGAGGTATTCGCCGCATACAGCTCATTAAAGATAGGCATGGCCTTTTCAAATAAGGCTTCGTCGGGCTCACCGTCTAAGGCATTAATTAAACCTCGACGCACTAAGCGCTCAACGCCGTTGCCCACCCAGTGACGCACGCGCGCTTCACCGCGCACGGGCATATCCAGCGCCTTAAGCATTTCATCAACGCAATAGGCTAAATCGGGAACACTGTCGACTAATGTGCCATCCACATCAATCAGAACCATTTTTGGTTTTTTAATCATACTCTTCAACTCTGGGGGATAGCGCCAGGGCAATTAACCCCGCCGCTTTTCTACTTCATTAAGCCTTTGCTAATTCATCACGCATCTTGCCAACAACCGTGTCATACACGTTAGCATCCGCATCACTCTTTGCGCCAAAAATAGCAGAACCTGCAACAAAGGTATCCGCACCGGCAGCGGCAATTTCACGAATATTATCGACCTTAACGCCACCATCAACTTCCAGACGAATGTCATAACCGGAATCATCAATCAACTTACGTGCTTCGCGTAGCTTGTCTAAGGTTGCAGGGATAAATGACTGACCACCAAAGCCCGGGTTAACCGACATCAGTAAAATCATGTCGACTTTATCCATCACATATTTCAGGCAATCCAGTGACGTTGCCGGATTGAAAACCAGACCAGACTTACAGCCCAGCTCACGAATCATTTGTAATGTACGGTCAACGTGCTCAGAAGCTTCCGGGTGAAAAGTAATGTAGCTGGCACCGGCTTCAGCAAAATCCGGGATAATTCGATCAACCGGTTTCACCATTAAGTGAACATCAATTTCCGCCGTTACGCCGTGTTTGCGCAGTGCATCGCAAACCAGTGGGCCAATCGTCAGATTCGGCACATAATGATTATCCATTACATCAAAGTGCACGATATCTGCGCCGGATTTAAGTACGTTATCAACTTCTTCGCCTAAGCGTGCGAAGTCAGCTGAAAGAATAGAAGGTGCAATTTTAAAATCGGCCATGTGGGTTTCCTCATCAATCCTGTCAATCAAATAATAAAAGCTAAATTTCAATAAGCCGCACACTTTACCCGATACTGACATGATTTTCAGCTCAATCCGCTCTATTCCTCCAAAATTCATCAAATCGACAGAAATTGTTAAGCTCCGATATCACTGAAACTTCATATTTACAGCCTACTATTGGAAGATTTTGGGCTGTTATCGCCCATTTTGTTAATGAACAATAAACAGAGAAAACAAGCTATCCTACTGTTTTAACAGACTTTTTTAACATACATAAACTCTACCATGTGCAATATAAGAAAATCTTGATTTACATTAAGCCCCTGCTCTGCGAAAATTCCGCTGCAAATTAATAATCGTGTAAAAATCACGACCAGGAGATAAACAATGAAAAAGCAAGTATTAACACTTATTGCTGCTTCTGTACTGGCTGTATCAGCTTCTTCAGCTATGGCTGCTGGCGATGCGGCTAAAGGCAAAGCGAAAGCTGCTAGCTGTGGCGCATGCCACGGTGGCGATGGTATCAGCAAGGTACCTACTTACCCCAATCTGAAAGGCCAGAAAGCCGCTTATGTTGTTAAGCAGCTAAAAGCATTCAAATCAGGCGCTCGTAAAGACCCTACTATGAATGCAATGTCTAAGCCTTTATCTGATGCAGACATGGATAACCTTGCGGCATACTACGCTAGCCTTTAATAGACTGGTTTAGTTTTGCTCATAAGAACCTGCCGGTTGTGAAATCGGTGGGTTTTTTTTTACCTGAAAAAAACAGCTATACTTTCTCATCATGTAAACGCACCCAACATAAATATGCCCAAACTTATATTATTTAAATTTTTTACACGCCCCCCAAAACTATCCGCCATTATTTTTTTAACGCTATTAAGTGGCCACAGCTTTGCCAATCATCCGTCGCCTTTTTTAAGCCGTGATGAAAGCCCGTTTTCTCTCATTTATGGCTTACCATTAGCCAGCTCCGCAAAGCTTTTAGAGAATAAGCAGTCACGCTGGATCAGTTCTTTAAACATAAGTAACACTATCAATCTACAGGCAAATGCAAATGAAAATCTTTTTATTGATATCGAAACCTGGAATGTAAATTTTTTATACGATTACGGCTTTAAGGAAAACTGGATGCTAAGAGTGCAACTGCCGTATATTGTGCACAGCGCTGGCATTCTCGATTCCGCAATAGACTCATATCATCAGGCGCTAGGCTTACCCGAGGATATACGCCCGGATTTTCCACAGGATCAGATTCATATTAATTTAAGCCGCAACGCTGAAACCCTGATCGACATAAATGACCCGCAAAGTGCACTGGGGGATATTTCTATCCAGATGGCCTGGCAGGCACAGCAATCAGAACAAAGCGCCATTAGTTACTGGCTCAGTCTAAAACTTCCTACGGGCGATGCAGACAAACTTACCGGTAGTGGTGCTGCTGACATTGCAGGCTGGGCGGCCATAAACTATCGCCTGAACAATACCCGGTGGTTATACGGACAGGGCGGTTTGCTTTACATGGGCGACAGTGATCTTTTTAAAAGCAGTCAAAATAATTTTGCCGCTTTTGGTAATGCGGGCATTAAATTTCAACCCTGGAATAGCATCGAGCTAAAAACTCAACTGGATATGCATTCGGCTTTTTACGATTCAAACCTGGAATTTTTAGGGCCGGTGATACAAATCACCTTTGGCGGCAGTTACATCATAAACAGTAAACACAAACTGGACTTTGCCGTTGCGGAAGACATTAAAAATGGCGCATCACCCGATGTGAATTTTAATATTAGCTGGTGGATTAATTTTTTATAATTATTTTTAAAACAGTGCCGAAACCTTAAAGGCGCCTCTTTTAACATTTATTTAAGCCACGCTTTAAACGCCAATAAGATGACGCCAGACTCAAAATAGTTTTAACTGACCGCTATCACTATATTGGTCAGCGTTAAGCAAATTTGAGAAAGACACACCCAGTAATCGAACACTGTTTTTATTAACACTGGTTCTTCCCAGCAAGACGGGAACTAACTCCTTTGCCAATATTTGATCCGACACTACAGTGTCACTGGTATAACTTCTGGTTACCTGCTTAAAACTCGCATACTTTACTTTAACAGTAATGGTATAGGCTATTAATTCTTTTTTGGATAAACTTATTAACACTTCATCTAACAATTTCATTAGCTGTTCCAGCATTTCATTAACATCTGAAATATCCTGCTCAAAGGTTGTTTCTGCGCCTAATGATTTGCGCACTCTGCTCTGACTAACAGTGCGATTATCTATGCCTCGGGAAATCTTATAATAATACTCTGCAGAATTCCCAAATATTTTCTGCAGAGCACGAATATCTTTATTTTTTAAGTCGCCACCGGTTTTAATACCCACCCCATGCATTTTGGCCTCAGTCACTTTTCCAACACCATAAAAACGTCCAATCGGTAATGTACTTAAAAACCTGTCGGCTTCACCGGGCTTTATTACAAACTGACCATTGGGTTTATTTTGATCGGAGGCGAGCTTTGCTAAAAATTTGTTATATGAAATACCCGCCGATGCAGTGAGTTCAATCGCAGCAAATATATCTTGTCTAATTTGCTGTGCAATTAACGTTGCGGAACCGTTACACGTATCACAATCACTAACATCGAGATACGCCTCATCCAGTGATAGTGGCTCGATAGTCTCCGTATATTTTTTAAAAATATTATGCATTTCTGCTGAGGCTTCTTTATACGCTGAAAATCTGAGGGGAACAAAAATAGCTTGCGGACAAAGCTGGTATGCATGCGATGTGGGCATAGCAGAATGAATACCAAACTTGCGGGCTTCATAACTACAGGTTGCAACTACACCACGACTGTCCGGCTGCCCGCCAACAACAACAGGTAAGCCTTTCAGTTGCGGATTATCCCGCTGCTCGACTGCGGCGAAAAAAGCATCCATATCAATGTGCACTATTTTACGATTCATTTATCATTTTGTCACAAAGCTCATGCAGTAAAAATTGTTTTAAATATAATACGAACATTTTTTGTGTGACTTACATTAACCAATTAACTTCAAGGCATTTTTAATAACATTTATATCCGCCCCCACTGGAGGAGCATTTTCACTGATATATCTTCGCCATTTTTTTGCGCCGGGCATGCCATTAAACAAACCTAAAATGTGCCGGCTAATTGAATGCAGGCGGGTGCCATTTTTTAATTCTTTTTCGATATATGGGTAAAACGCTTCAATAATTTCCAGTCGTGTTAAAACTTTTTCGTCTGACTGATAAAATCGCTGATCAACCTCGGATAATATATACGGATTATGATACGCCTCACGCCCCATCATTACTCCGTCAACATACTTCAACTGCTCAGCTGACGTATCAAGATCACATATCCCGCCATTAATTATAATTTCTAATTGTGGCATTGTCTGCTTAAGTTTATGCACTACATCATAACGCAGCGGCGGAATATCACGGTTTTGTTTTGGGCTTAAGCCTTTCAACCAGGCTTTACGGGCGTGAACAATAAATGTTTTACAACCGGCTTCAGCAACAACTTCTACAAACTCAAATAACTCTTCAACGGTTTCATTTTCATCTATGCCAATACGATGTTTTACAGTTACCGGTATTTCAACCGCGTTTTGCATTGCTGCCACACACTCTGCCACCAGCTCCGGCTTCGCCATTAAACAGGCACCAAACATACCCGATTGCACACGGTTACTCGGGCAACCTACATTTAAATTTACTTCATCATAACCATGATCCTCAGACATTTTTGCACAGGCGACTAAATCCGCTGGGTCACTGCCACCTAATTGTATCGCTACCGGATGCTCATCATTATTAAAATCTAAATATCGGGATCGATCACCATAAATGAGCGCACCAGTGGTTATCATTTCGGTATACAAAAGTGCTTGCCGGGTAATCAGGCGCAGAAAAAAACGTTCATGTTTATCTGTCCAGTCAAGCATGGGTGCGACAGAAAATGTTCGGTTCATTGGATTTTATACCTTATAAGAATTATAAGTGTATTGTATCAAATTTTTACGACGGCACACCCAATTACAAACAGTTAGTACTGAGAGCAACTAGGGATGGAAGTACTGAAATTATAGAAATTTATTGATGGCGGAAATTAGCTCATCTTCTTTAGCGGGTTTAATAATGTAACCACTTGCCCCCTGACGTTCGGCCCATACTTTATCGGTTTCCTGATCTTTGCTGCTCAGAATGATTACCGGAATATGCTGCGTACCTTCCGTTTTGGTAATATGCCGGGTCGCCTGAAAACCATTTAACCCTGGCATCACCACATCCATTAAAATTAAATCCGGAAGCTCATCACGCGCTATCTTTATCGCCGAATCACCATCTTCTGCCGTGATAGTCTGATGACCATGCTTAGTGAGAATCTTAATCAGTGATTTAACCTGAGTTTGCGAATCATCAACGATGAGTATTTTTGCCATACACCTTTCCAGCTAGCCAGGGATACTCTGAACAAGTCTGAATATTTTAGACTTGGCCAAAGTATCCCTAATTAAAATTACAATATTGCAGAGCGCCCTATATTATGGATACTTTAAATAAGATCCCTACTAAGACTAGTCTATTTTTTCGAAAAAGAAAGCAAATAACCCTGAGCACAAAGGAGACTATTCAAACGACCAGTCCTGCAATATATCCATCCTGAAGTAGCTATCATGCAGACTAAATACAACGCCACTCGGCGTTATTTCTATAACGTCTATCCCCTGTAACACGGTATCTCCCTCGGACATAAACGCATCATTGATAATGACTGATCTATTTACCGGATCTGAAGAATACACATGCCCTGCAAAGGTCATTTGCGGAACAGACTGTTGTTGATAATCGGGCAGCTCATGTAGATAAGGAATATCATGCAGGTTCGACGGACCTTTCGCAGTGTCAATATCACCCACTTCATTTTCTTGCTTTGCAATCTGCACAGGATAATTTTTTTGAACAGGCTGATTTTTTTTCTGCTGATTAACGTCAATCGCTGTTTTTTCAGGCGATACACTCACCTTCACTTTTTCATTCGGGCCACTTACCTGCTCAGCTACAGCTGTTTTTTTCACCGGTTGAGTGGCTGAATGAATTATTGGCTGCTTTTCTGGCTGCTTTTCTGGTTGATTGTCTGGCTCACTTACAGACTGACTGACCGATTCTGCCACCTGCACAATTCCCTGGGGGGCTTTATTCGCAATAACCAGACCAATCACAAAGGCCAATACAAGCAACAAGATAATAATAAAACCGTACAAGCCCAGAGGCGCTTTCGGCTCAGTATTAATCGGGATATGTATCGTTTGTAAATTAGGGACATCTCCCTGTTTACGTTCCTGGTCAGATTTTTTTAGTGCGTCTAGAATATATGACATTAATGACTCTCCAGTAACGGAGTTTTTTCAGTGGTCGCCTGATTAATATGAACCAGTGTTTGTATGCCGACCACACCATCATTGCTTAAACCCGAGCTCAGCTGAAATGCTTTTACCTGTTCAACTAAAGCTTTATCATAATAACTGTGGCGGGTAGATTTTGGCTTATGATTAATTTCATTCATTTTTTCACTAAGCCACGACACCACCTTGCCACTGCTACCCGGGCGAATTAAATCCTCATAACCCGGTGGCTGTCGCCACAACAATGAGAACTCGCCTTTCCAGTAAAATAATAGTTGTTGCAATGGAATAATCTGCGTTTCGCCAGCGACCACAATGGTTACGGCGTTTTCATTCAACGCTAACAAAGTGACATATTGGCGTCGGTTTGAATCATCATAAAGCGTTAAAACCGCAGGCCGATTAAACTTGCGCAAGCCCTCCATTGCGGATTGCTTATGCACACAGGCCAGGCCTTTTGTTTGCGCAAAAAAGCACGGGGTTCCGTTTACTAAAATATCGTAATCTAATTGCCAGCGCTCAAATAAAGATTGATATGATTTCAGGTTACTGCGCAGTCGCTGGATACTATCCGGCCAGCGAATACTTTTTTGAATTTTTTCATCGCCAGTAGCACTGGATGAACCCGCTGCTATCAGATTTTCATTTAATATTCCAACTGAACTCTCGGCTCCCGCACTCTGTTCTGTTGCTTGCTGGCCCATTGTTGTCGAATTTAATTCTGTCGCTGATGCGTCAACAGGCTCATTTTCAATTACGTTTTCACTCGCCTGTTCAGCCGATAATATTGTTGGCTGCATTTCTGTCTGCTGATCGTTATCCCTTACCGATTTATTATGATCTGATGACATTGCAGTAGCCGCATTTTTCGTTGCGTTTGTCGCTGTTTGAAAAACGCCAAAATACAGCAATGCTGACATCAGCATCAATACCATAATGGCCATAGCAGAATACTTAACAACCGGCTTTGTAAATTTAGCCTTTATAGCAGCGGATTTATTTTTCCCCAGCACTTCCTGCGCCGCATTCACCAGCGTTGACTTATCAACCTGATGACGATTTTGCACATAACACCCCAGCAGCGCTCGATCACAAATCACATTAATTAGACGGGGTACACCACCACTATAATTATAAAGCTGCTTAATAACGCCATGAACAAACAATGATCGCCGACACCCGGCAATCGCCAGGCGATGTGACACATACTCTTCCACTTCATTATATTTTAAAGGTCCGAGATGAAAGCGTGCGGTGATACGTTGTGCCAACTGGGATAATTCCGGCAGATCAAGTACATCTAAAAATTCCGGCTGCCCCAGTAAAATGACCTGTAAAAGTTTGCGCTCGTTGGTTTCAAGATTAGTCAGCAGGCGTAACTGCTCCAGCACATCCAGGTCTAAATTTTGCGCTTCTTCAATTAATACTACGGTTTTTTTACCCTGCGCGTGGGCACCGAGCAAGTTCCGGTTAATATAATCCACCAGCAATTTAACCGATAAATTGTTTTTGTCATAACTAATACGCAATTCATCACAGATAACCTGCAGCAGCTCAATAGAGGTTAATTTCGGATTCAGTACCAGTGCCAGGTTTGTGTCATCCGGCACCTGCTCAAGCAGACAACGGCTCACAGTAGTCTTACCTGTGCCCACGTCACCCGTGAGCAAAATAAAGGCGCCATCGGTTTCCATGCCATATAGCAAATGCGCCAATGCCTCACGATGGCGCTCACTCATATAAAGGTAGCGCGGATCGGGGGCGATAGAAAACGGGGCTTCCAATAGCCCAAAGTGTTCAAGATACATCGGGCTATTATAAACGTATTCCTGAATACAGCTATATCGAATAGCTTAATTTTTCGTTAAGCTGACAAACTTGTGCTCAAGCGGATTGAAATTGGAGATCGCCCCTGTGAATATCATCACTATGAATATCATCACTGCGAATATCATCACTGCGAATATCATCATTGTGAAGATCACGCCCATGAAATCGCCATACCATAGTGTTCCGACTGATTAATCTGCTTAGCCTGTTTAAAATTCACATAAAACGGTAAATATGACTATTCTCAATACATTATTCCATTCCCTGTTACTTTTTATTACTTTATTGTTAGTGAGCTGCTCCGGTGAAGAACCCGAGTCATTGACAGACACGCTACCCGTTGCCGAAAGCTATATAGAGACCGGGGATTTGCCCGCGATCAGAAAGCAGGGCCAGTTACGCATTTTAATTACCCCGCCAAGTGAAAAATGGCTACCTAGAAAAGGCAGCCCTTTTAGTCGCGAACAGGAAATGGCGTTAAAACTCGCCGAACAGCTCAATTTGCAGCCGGTGTTTGTACTTGTCGAAAACTTTTCCGATTTGATTCCCCAGCTAAATCAGGGGCGCGGTGATTTAATTGCAGCCAACCTCACCATCACCGCATCACGCAGAGGAAACCTGCAATTTACCGTACCCCTGGCGCACAGCATCGAACATATCGTCAGCCGCACTGATGACAATCAAATCAAAAACATTAAAAGTTTAAAGGGTCGCAGTATTGCCATTCATGAAAACACCTCCTATCAGGAGACTATAAAAAAGCTTCAGCTCAAATATCCGGACATTAAAACCAAAATTCTATCCGGTAAGCTTAACGTTGATCAAATTCTAGACATGCTTGTCAGTAAAAAAATTGACCTGACCGTTGTTGATAGCAATATCCTCAATGTGCTCAAAGAGTATCGCAGCGACTTTAATGTTGGCCCGCCACTCACCCGCAGCCGCGCATTGGCCTGGGGAATTCGTAAAAACAACCCGCAATTACTGCAGGCGACCAATCAATTTTTAACCCACGAACAGCTAACGAAAAGACTCGAGAGCATTTATACGGATGATTTTGATGCCATAAAAAAACGTAAAACACTGCGCGTCATTACGCGCAATAATGCGGCTTCCTATTTCCTCTGGCGCGGCGAACTGCTGGGGTTTGAATACGAACTGGTAAAAGCCTTTGCCAAACAACATAAACTGCGCCTGGAAATTATCAGCGCACCCAGTCACGAAGCCCAAATCCCCATGTTACTGCAGGGCAAAGGCGACATTATCGCCAGCTTTTTAACGGTCACTGAAAATCGCAAACAACGGGGTATTTCATTTAGCCGATATCACCACAAGGCTTCAGAAATCATTGTCAGCCGTGCAGATGACAATTCAATTCAAACCACCGATGATTTAGCGGGGCGCAGTATTTACGTGCGCAAATCCAGCGCTTATTGGGAAACATTACAAACATTAAAAAACACGGGCTTAAAATTTAATTTAATGGCCGCTCCGGAAAATATGGAAACCGAGGAAATTATAGGGCAGGTTGCCAGTGGAAAATTTGATTTAACGCTGGCCGATAATCACCTGCTGGATATTGAACTAACCTGGCGAGATGACATTCACGCCGCCTTAGCTATCGGTGACGTACGTGACAACGCCTGGGCAATACGCAGCAATAACCCGCAGTTATTAAAAGCGGTTAACCAGTTTATAAAAAAACAATATCGCTCACTTTTTTATAATGTCACATACGATAAATATTTTAAGAACGCACATCGTATAAAAAAATATCGGGCACAACGCATTGATTTAAATCCCGACGGCACATTATCGCCTTATGACGCTCTGGTAAAAAAATACGCACAAAAGTATGACTTTGACTGGCGCTTACTGGTTGCACAAATGTATCAGGAAAGCCGCTTTAACCCCAAAGCTAAATCATGGGCTGGAGCCCGGGGCCTGATGCAGGTAATGCCCAGAACGGCAAAAGAAATGAAGATTAGCAATCTCAAAGATCCGGAGTCTGGTATTAAAGCCGGGGTGAAATATTTAAACTGGGTACGTGAGCGGTTTGAACAGGAGCTAAGTGTTAAAGACAGAATGTGGTTTACACTGGCCGCCTATAATGCAGGACAGGGACATGTAAAAGATGCACGCCGATTAGCGCGGCAGCAGGGATTAAACCCAGACAAATGGTTTAATAATGTAGAGAAAGCCATGCTGCTTTTAGCAAAACGAGAATACTCACGTAAAGCCCGCCATGGTTATGTACGGGGCACTGAACCGGTTAATTATGTCAGGGAGATTCGTAGCCGCTATCGGGCTTATGTTCGCCTGTCCAATAATGATTAGATGCAGTAGCTCAGACTTGATCTGACAATTCCCCGTTTTTTACGGTGACGGTTAGTTTAAATTTGATCTGCTAGACTTAAGTCTATGCTTTTTTTCATTACCTCTAACCCAAACCACTTAATTTAATTATCTTTGGGAAATATATAAAATTTATTCATACAAACCAACATCCGGCTTCAATTTGCAATTTATATAGTTCTACCTGTACATTAATTTTACTTATTTTAGCTTGCTCCCACAAATCCTCCAGATCATCCAGAGAACAACTTTTAAAACTTTTATTCTCATCCTTCAAAACTTTTTCAATAAACCCAAAACGCTGTTCAAATTTTTGATTACATCGCCGTAAAGACTCCTCCGCATCTACATTCAGATGACGCGCCAGATTTACACAACTAAATAAAACATCACCGGTTTCTTCAATTACATGCTGCTGGTCTTTTTGCTGCATGGCTTCACGCAACTCCTGTATTTCTTCTTCTATTTTAGACAGCACCGGCTCAACATTCGGCCAGTCAAAGCCTTCACGTGCCGCACGCTTTTGTAATTTTTGTGCGCGCTTTAATGCAGGCAAGGCTTTTGCAACACCATCCAGAATCAATGCTTTTTTATTTTTTTTAATTTCAGCCTGATTATTGCGCTCGCCAGCTTTTGAATTTTCCCATGCTTCATTTAATTCTGCTTCATTTGATTCAACATCATTAAATTTATTTTTTTTGTTACGATTAACATCGCCAAACACATGGGGGTGCCGGTTAATTAATTTTTCACTCACTGCTTCAACCACATCATCGAAATCAAAATCGCCCTGCTCTTTCGCCATTTGCGCATAGAACACCACCTGAAACAATAAATCCCCTAGCTCAGATTTCAATTCATTCATATCATCATTTTCAATTGCATCGGCAACCTCATAGGCTTCTTCTAGCGTATAGGGAATAATCGTTTTAAAACTTTGTTTAATATCCCAGGGGCAGCCAGTTTGCGGATCTCTTAAAGCCGCCATAATTTCGAGGAGTTTTATCATAGCAATTCCTACTGATTATCATGCACATAATTTATCATACATTTATGCTGATTATATTCAAATAGCTTCTATTATATTGAATCACTACTGTCCCGTTAAGAAAATTGAATGTGACCTAAAATCGTCGTGTGTCACATTTTTATTGGTTTTTATTTATTAACGACATGAAATTAGAGAAACAAAATAATAACAGATAATAATTTAAA
>Ga0316209_1000220_pt1 | contig 116476 bp, 119 predicted proteins | sample 6monopyrite_MG_FD_204945 | JGI IMG/M metagenome (GOLD analysis project Ga0316209, IMG submission 204945) | Microbial mat bacterial communities from mineral coupon in-situ incubated in ocean water Damariscotta River, Maine, United States -... | ecosystem: Environmental > Aquatic > Marine >... | reverse complement strand
CGCGAAGGCGACACGGCGCGCCTGAAGCAATCCATCGCCGCCTATACCGAGGCGCTAAAGGAACGCACCCGCGACCGTGTGCCGCTGGACTGGGCCATGACGCAGATGAACCTTGGCACTGCGCTGCAAGCCCTTGGCGCGCGCGAGGGCGACACGGCGCGCCTGAAGCAATCCATCGCCGCCTATACCGAGGCGCTAAAGGAACGCACCCGCGACCGTGTGCCGCTGGACTGGGCCATGACGCAGGGCAATCTGGCAGGTGTTGAAGTGGCGTTCTTTGACCAGACCCACGACCAAAGCCATCTTGATCGCGCGGCGGTGTATATGCGTGCCGCGCGCGAGGTGTTTGTGGATGCGCAGGCCAGTCACTATATCGACATCGCCGACAGGCAACTGGCGCAGATTGACGCCCGTCGTGGGTAGGGTGCGCGTTGGGGCGGATACCTGTCGAGACGGTCTGGTGATGGGTGACGACCGAGGCCGCCGCTGATGTCGTTTGGATGCCGGTGTGCAGGATTTGAGGTCCGGGTCGCGACCTATGTGTTGAACAAAAAGTGCATCACGTCGCCGTCTTTGACGATGTAGGTTTTGCCTTCGGCTTTCATTTTACCGGCTTCTTTGGAGGGGCCTTCGCCGCCCAATGTGACAAAATCGTTGTAGCCGATGGTTTCGGCGCGGATGAAGCCACGCTCGAAATCGCCGTGGATCACGCCGGCGGCTTGCGGCGCGGAGGTGCCCGCTTTGATGGTCCAAGCGCGCGCCTCTTTGGGGCCGACGGTGAAATAGGTTTGCAGGTGCAGCAGTTCGTAGCCTGCGCGGATCAACCGGTCGAGGCCGGGTTCGTCAAGGCCCATTTCGCCCAAGAACATCTCTGCCTCGTCCGCGTCGAGTTGGCTGATTTCTTCCTCGATGCGGGCCGAGATCACGACGTGGCTGTTGCCTTGGGATGCGGCCATTTCGCCGACGCGCACGGATTGTGCGTTGCCTGCGCCTGCGCTGTCCTCTTCGACGTTGCAGACATAGAGGACAGGTTTGGAGGTCAGCAGTTGCAGCATTTTCCACTGCTTTGCATCATCGGCGTCAACAGTGACGGTGCGCGCGGGTTTGCCTTCGTTTAATGCGGCAAGGGCGGCTTTCAACAGACGGTCTTGGTCGGCAGCATCTTTGTCGCCGCCGCGCACTTTGCGCCCCAAACCTTGTAGGCGCTTTTCGATGGATTCCATATCAGCGAGCATGAGTTCGGTCTCGATGACGTCGGCGTCTTCAACCGGATCAACGCGGCCCTCGACGTGGGTGATGTCGTCGTCTTCAAAGCAGCGCACCACATGGGCGATGGCGTCGCATTCGCGGATATTGGCGAGGAACTGGTTGCCCAAGCCTTCGCCCTTGGAGGCGCCTTTGACCAGGCCCGCGATGTCGACAAATGTCATGCGCGTCGGGATGATGTTTTTCGAGCCTGCGATGGCGGCGAGTTTATCAAGGCGCGCGTCGGGCACGGCCACGTCACCCACATTGGGTTCAATGGTGCAGAACGGAAAGTTGGCAGCCTGTGCGGCAGCGGTTTTCGTCAGCGCATTGAACAGGGTCGATTTGCCAACGTTTGGCAGACCCACGATACCCATTTTAAAACCCATCCGACATTCTCCTGATTGCTTGGCGGCTCTTCTATGGTCAGAATTGTTTTGCCGCAAGTCGAACCGTGTTAATATAGGGGATGGAGGCCTGTTATGGACATTAAACCTTATCTCTTTTTTAACGGCACTGCACGGGATGCGGTGACTATGTATGCGGACATCTTTGGCGTGCCTATGCCCGAGATGATGACAATGAAAGATGCACCCGAAGGGATGGATATTCCCGCAGAGCGCCGTGATTGGGTGATGCATTGCGAGATGAAGATCGGCGGCGGCGGGATTTATCTATCGGATGATTTTGCCAACAACAGTGCGCCAATGGAGGGTAGCTCTTTGATGGTGAGCCTGCCGACGGCGCGCGAGGCCAAGCGGGTTTTTGACGATTTGGCCGAAGGTGGCGATATCACGATGGCTTGGGAGCCAACGTTCTGGAGTGCGGGTTTCGGCACGTTGACCGACAAATTCGGTATTCGCTGGATGGTTGGCACGGATGAGGTCCCCTGATTGGGATTGCCTTTCGCCCCCCTTTGACGCAAACCTGCGGTGATATTTTCCAAGGGGACGACCATGAGCCGTATCGACGCCAAATTTGCCGAATTGAATGCTGCTGGAAAGAAGGCGTTTGTTGCGTATGTGATGGCGGGTGATCCGGATTACGACAACGGGCTCGAGATCGTGAAGGGCTTGCCTGCCGCGGGTGTGGATATCATCGAATTGGGCATCCCGTTCACCGATCCGATGGCTGATGGCATCACGATCCAGCTTGCCGGGCAGCGCGCCTTGGCCAATGGTCAGACGTTGGAAAAGACTTTGCAATATGCGCGCGAGTTGCGCAAAACCGATGATGTGACGCCGATTGTATTGATGGGCTATTACAACCCTATTTATGCGCGCGGAGTGGACCGGTTTTTGGTGGATGCCGTGGCTGCGGGCATTGACGGGCTGATCATTGTCGATCTGCCGCCCGAGGAAGATAGCGAGCTTTGCATCCCGGCCCAGGCCGCTGGCATCAACTTCATCCGGCTCGCGACGCCCACGACCGATGACAAACGTTTGCCTAAAGTGCTGCAAAATACCTCGGGATTTGTCTATTATGTCTCGGTCACCGGCATCACCGGCACGGCGGCCGCACAGGCGGGTGATGTGGCCCCAGAGGTCGCGCGTATCAAATCCAAGACAGATTTGCCGGTAATTGTGGGCTTTGGCATCAAAACGCCACAGGCCGCCGAAGATATCGCGCGCATTGCTGATGGCGCTGTTGTCGGGTCTGCGATTGTCGAACGCATTGGTGCGGGTGACAGTGCGGCGGATGTCTTGGCGTTTGTAAAATCGCTAGCGGACGGCACCCACAAAGCCTAAGCCTCTTGCCATTTTCTGTGTCCAATCAAACTCCCGCCGGAGGCTCTATCATTGCGGCTTGCGCGAACCTTCCATAATTGGTAAAACTTACATACCAATTCAGCGGAAAGGTCGCGCCATGCCCATCATCACCACCATTGCTGATCTCAAGCGTCTGCATAAGCGTCGCACGCCAAAAATGTTTTATGACTATGCCGAAAGCGGCAGTTGGACCGAGCAGACTTTCCGCGAAAATACATCCGATTTTGACCAGATCAGGCTGCGCCAAAAGGTGGCCGTTGATATGACCAATCGCACCACAAAATCCCAGATGATCGGCGAGGATGTGGCGATGCCTGTGGCGCTTGCACCTGTCGGGTTGACGGGGATGCAGTCGGCGGATGGCGAGATAAAGGCAGCGCGTGCGGCAGAGAATTTCGGGGTGCCCTTTACCCTGTCGACGATGTCGATTTGTTCGATCGAGGATGTGGCCGAGAACACGACCAAGCCGTTCTGGTTTCAGGTCTATACCTTGAAGGACGATGATTTCATGCGTCGTTTGTTCGAGCGCGCCCGCGCGGCGGGATGTTCGGCGATTGTGATTACGCTGGATTTGCAGGTCTTGGGGCAGCGCCACAAGGATTTGAAAAATGGCCTGTCTGCCCCGCCCAAATTCACCGCAGCCGCGATGGCGGATTTGGCGACCAAGTGGCGCTGGGGGTTGGGGATGCTGGGCACCAAACGCCGGTTCTTTGGCAATATCGTGGGCCATGCCAGTGGCGTGACCGACCCGTCGTCGCTGGCGGCTTGGACCGCAGAGACCTTTGATCAAGCGCTGGATTGGAAGCGCGTGGCCAAACTGATGGAAATGTGGGGCGGCAAGGTGATCTTAAAGGGTATTCTGGACGTGGAAGATGCCAAGATGGCCGCAAAGCTGGGCGCGGATGCAATCATTGTGTCAAACCACGGGGGCCGTCAATTGGACGGGGCCTTGTCGTCGATCCGCGTATTGCCTGCGATTTTGGATGCCGTGGGTGACAAGGTCGAGGTCCATATGGACAGCGGGATCAGGTCGGGTCAGGATGTGCTTAAGGCGCTTAGCTTGGGGGCCAAGGGCACCTACATTGGCCGCGCTTATGTCAATGGATTGGGCGCAATGGGAGAGGCGGGCGTGACCAAGGCGCTGGATGTCATCCACAAGGAGTTGGATATCACGATGGCCTTGTGTGGCAGGCGTGATGTGACCACGCTCAATCGCGATAACCTGCTGATCCCGAAGAATTTTGCCGGTGATTGGGTTTAGGAGTTTCCGTCTGCGCGGGGCATTTTTCCGACGCTGACAGCCAGCGGCACAACGATCAGGATCAGTGCGGCCACGGCGCCAAAGGCAAAGCGCAGCCCGAAAGCCTGGGACAGTTGTCCCATCAGGACGGGGGCGATGAAGAACCCTGAAAAGCCCAGCACGGCGACTTTGCTGATGGCTTCGGTGCGCAGGTGCGGTTTAACGATCCGCCCGACCAGAGCCAGCCCCAGAGGGCCGATCACCGAAACCCCAAGCCCCAGAATGCCAAAGCCCACATAGGCCATCATCGGGGATGTGGCCAAAGCCGCGATAAGGGCCCCGAGCGATGAGAGGGTTGCGGCACCGACCAGCACGGTGACCTCGCGCACATGCGCAGAGATTGCCTGTCCCGAAAACCGCCCGAAGGCCATGGTAAAGCCAAGCATGGCGGGGCCAAGCGCGCCCTCGGCCGCACCGCCGCCAAGAGTGCGCTCGATGTGCAGGGCGGACCAAGTTTCAACGCTGGCCTCTGACATGAAGGCCACAAGCACGATGAACCCCGCCATCAGGATCGGCCAGAGCGGGTAGCGCCCAGTTCCGTCGTCATCAGGGGCCACAACCGTGACGTCCATGCGCAAGAACGGGGCGATCAGGATCGAGACTGCGCCAAAGCCTGCAAAGACCAGAACTGGCGCGATTTCGGCCTCGCGCGCCAACCCTGTAATCGTGGCTGCAATTGCGTAAGCCAATGAAAACATGGCGTGGTTTGCGTTCATCAGGGGGCGGTTATGCTTTGCCTCAAGTTCCGAAACGCGCGCGTTCATCACCACATCAAGCAGCCCCGAGGCCATGCCTACTAGCCCCATTGTCACCGCGAAAATCGCGGGCACTGCGACCTGTGCGGGCAAAAGCCAGACCAGAGCCAGCACCACCACGCCCGCCTGCATCCCGCGGGCCCCGAGGATTTTATCGGCTTTGGGTGCCAGCCACATTGACGACACCAACCCCGTCGCAGAGCCCAGCAACAGCAGGCCGAAGAGCGCGTCATTGGCCCCGAGCTGTGCTTTGATCACCGGCACATAGGCGGCAAAGCAGCCCCAGAAAAGCCCGACAACCACAAAGGCGGCAGCGGGGCGGCGAGAGATGGAAAGTGCGGAGATAACTGACATGGCGCCAGTGCTGTCTGAAAAAATTTCCCAAAGCAAGTTTCAAAGTGGGGGGGGGGGCGGTGGTGGAATCGGCGCCTTCGAGCATGGAGTAGCGTGCAAACAGATCGGGGCCGCGCTAATTGAGCGCGGCCCCGACAGTGTTTCAGTTGGCTTTACCTATGTCTCGAATGTGCGTGGAGCCACGACCTGTTCCATCAGGTTGTTGTTCCATTCACCCTCGACCACAAAGTGGGCAAGTCCGCCCAGCAGAACAGCTTCGATCAGGTTGTGAGTGACATAAGCGTAAACGCCCGGTTGCTCGAAGGTATACATCGCAGCCATCGCAGTGCCGCCGCGCACAAACCATGTCTCGACATCTGTCAAAGGTGGCACAGAGAAGGATGTTTCCCAGACGTAGTTGCCGTGTCCGCCGATCAAGTGTGGACGCGAATCGCGGTTGGCTTGGTTGTGGACCATCAGAACGGTTTCACCGACCTTGAAATTCAAAGCGTTGTCACCTGTCAGGGCCCCGACTGCGCCGTTGAACACCACGTGGGACGGGGTCAATGTGCGCATCGCATCAAGGCTGTCGGCATAGTCGTCGCCTGCAACTTCATAGTCGATGTAGTCGCCGAATTCATCCTTGGGCAGGTAGTAGTCCTGCTCGCCCATATAGGCGATGCTGTCGTATTTCAACGGATTGCCGTTTTCGTCTTTCAGCCCGTCGCGAGGCAAGACCATAACCGCGCCGTTCATCCCGTGTGCGACGTGGTAAGGGATCATCGCGCCACCGGGGGCGCAGTGATATGTAAAGCAGCCCGCTTTTGTGGCTTTCCAGCGCAGCACAGCTTCTTCACCGGGGAAGATGTGTGTCAAAGCACCGCCGCCAAGCGCACCTGTGGATGCGTGGAAGTCGATGTTATGCTCTAGCTGGCTTTCGGCAGGGTTGCGCAGGGTCAGCTCAATCATGTCGCCCTCATGGCAAATGATCAGTGGCGCGGGGACCGAGCCGTTGAATGTCAGCGCCCAGATTGTGGCACCTGTGTCTTCGTCGACGACCATTTTGCGTTCGGTTGTGACCAATGTGATCTCGATGATCTTTGGCCCACCTGTTGCGACTTGTTCGTGTGCCGGAGCAAAGGGTGGTGCGACGAGTTCCTGTTTCACGCGAGTGTAACCGGACAGATCGGCAGGTGCGGCTTCTGCCTTGGTCTGCGCTTCACCGACTTGGGTGAAATAGTCCATTGGCGCGGCTTTTGGCACTGGTGCGCGGCGTGGACCGGCAAGACCTGCTGTGCCTGTCATTGCCGCGGCACCCGCAAGAACGGATCCGCGCAGAACATTACGGCGGCTGGTTGGCATTGCGCCGGGGTTTACAATCTTGGTCATTTTCTTCTCCTTTGGAGAGTGGGGTGCGAGGCCGAAAGCGGGCTTGCGCAAATTTGTGTGAGGGTCCGTGGTTTACAGACCGGTTAATTGATCCTCAAAGCGCTTGAGCGCGTTTTTGGGGATGCGGCCTTCGAGGAAACCCTCTGGCAGTTCAGAGATGTCGCCAACGGCGATCGTCATCACCATGCCCATCGCATAGTGCGGCTTGCAGCGGATCGCGTAGAGCCCGGGCACATCAAAAGTTGCGGACACATCTTTGTTCATTTTACCCGAAAATTCGACGGCGCCCTCGGGCATCATTTCGGGGATGGATTCTGCGTTGTGGCTGCGGTCGGTCGCGACGAAATTCACGGTGTCGCCGACGGCGATGCGCAAGAAACCGGGTTCCAGCACCATTGTGCCCGCTTCGCCGCGGTTCAACTGCTGCACTTCAAAAACTTCGGCAGCGGCAGCGCCTGTCAATGCAACGCTCAATGCGAGACCGGAGGCTATCATTCGAAACATGTGTTTTCCTTTCGATTTCTGTTGCCCCTAAGCTAGGTCTAAAAATCAGGCCCAACATTGTGATGGCGCAAGCAAAACGGTGAAATTTCTTGATCTGGATCAATTCACATGGATTTCTACACAATTTTGTGAGAATCTGCCGTCATGAAGACAGCAAAGAACCCCAACAACCGGTTGCGCCTGGATGAAAGTCTATTGGTGGGCTTGCCGCCCTTCGCCAAGCTGGACGCGACACAGATCGGTGAAATCCTCGCGCAGGCCAGTTCGCGCCGCTACGAGGTGGGGGTGTCTATTTTCGAGGAAGGTCAGGCCGCCGACCGGTTTTATCTGTTGCTGGATGGCTATGTGAGGGTCGTGCGCATCACCCCTGACGGCGATCAGGTGATTGCGATGCATATTCCCGCCGGTCAGTTGTTCGGCATTGCCAAAGCATTGGGGCACGCGACCTATCCTGCAACGGCGATCACCGCGTCACAATCGCTTGCCTTGTCGTGGCCGACCCGTGTTTGGGACGACTTCACCGCACGTTATGACGGCTTTAGCACCGAGACCTACCGGTCGGTTGGCCAGCGCATGAGCGACATGAATAACCGCGTTGTGGAAATGGCGACCCAGCATGTGGAGCAGCGCATTGCCTGCGCCCTGTTGCGGCTGATCCATCAGACGGGGCGCAAGGTCGCGGATGGTATCGAGATCAATTTCCCGATCACCCGACAGGATCTGTCAGAGATGACCGGCACCACGCTGCACACTGTCAGCCGGATGCTAAGTGCATGGGAAAAGGACGGGATTGTCAAAAGCGGGCGCAAAAAGATTACCGTGTGTGACCCGCATAAACTGGTGGTTTTGTCTACCGCGCCTGCGTGATGCAGGCCGCAAGTTCCGCGTTTAGCGCCTCGATCTCTAGCCCGTATTCCGCGCAGGCATCAACCAGCGTATGAAACGGCGCGACCAGACAGCCAACGCAAAGCATTTTGTGACGCAGGAAGACGCCGATGGTTTCGGGCCAGCGCGCCATCATATCCTCGAGCAGTAAATCAGGGTCGTCCAAGCGCATTCGCTTCATCTCGCACCTCGGTTACAGCGCATATCATAGCCATCACCGTATCACCTTTACCGCGTGGAACCTTGCGCTGGCGCAAACTCCGGTCAGGTCGCATCGCCTAAGTAGGTCATATCAAATGACGAACGGGGGGCCAAAAAATGGCTGAATTTTTAACAAAATCAAGGGCGCGGAATGTGTTCTACGGGGGATCTATTTTCTTCGTAGTCATCTTTATCGTGCTGACAATCAACAGCCACAAATATGTGGTCGAAGTCTCGACGGCGGGAATGCCGTTGAGCGAAGAGGTGATCCTGGGCAAGCGCGTCTGGGAAAGCAGTTCTTGCATCAACTGTCATACCTTACACGGCGAGGGCGCGTATTTTGCCCCCGAAGTCGGTAATGTGATGACCCGCTGGGGTGTGCAAGACGACCCCGAGGCCGCGTTTGAAGTGCTGCAAGGCTGGATGGAAGCCCAGCCAAGTGGCACCCCTGGCCGCCGCCAGATGCCCAACTTCAACCTGACCGAGCAAGAAATTCGCGGACTGTCAGAGTTTCTGCGTTGGGCCGATCAAACCGACACACAGGGCTGGCCGCCCAATGACGCGGGATAAAGGAGAGATTTTATGAAGTATCAATCACAAAAAGTGGCCTACGCCTATTTCGTCTGTGCGATGGCATTGTTCGGCATTCAGGTGCTGGGCGGGCTTCTAGCCGGCTGGATTTACGTCTCGCCCAACTTTTTATCCGAGATCCTGCCGTTCAACGTGATCCGCATGATCCACACCAACGCATTGATCGTCTGGTTATTGCTTGGCTTTTTTGGCGCCGCCTATTTTCTGGTGCCAGAGGAATCCGAGCGGGAGCTGTATTCGGTCAAACTGGCCTATTTGCAGTTGATCATTCTGGTGGTCGGCACATTGGGCGCAGTTGTCAGTTACCTGTTTGGCATTCACGGCGGTCGCGAGTTTCTCGAGCAGCCGCTTTGGGTGAAGTTCGGTATTCTGGTGGCGGCGCTGATATTCCTGTTCAACATCTCGATGACGGTTCTGGCGGGTAAGAAAACCGCGATTACCAATGTGTTGTTGATGGGTCTTTGGCTGTTGTCCCTGTTGTGGATTTTCGCCTTTATCAACCCCGATAACCTGTCATTGGACAAGATGTATTGGTGGTTTGTGGTCCACTTATGGGTGGAGGCCACTTGGGAGCTGGTGATGGCCGCGATCCTTGCGTTCTTGTTGCTCAAGCTGACAGGTGTGGACCGCGAGATTGTCGAGAAATGGCTTTATGTCATTGTGGCCACGGCGCTATTTTCGGGGATTTTGGGCACAGGGCACCATTTCTATTGGATCGGATTGCCGGGCTATTGGCAGTGGATCGGGTCGATTTTCTCGACCTTTGAAGTGATCCCGTTCTTCTTGATGATGTCGTTTGCATTTGTCATGGTCTGGAAGGGCAAGCGAAACCACCCCAACAAGGCCGCGCTATTGTGGTCGCTGGGGTCCAGCACGGTGGCCTTTTTCGGGGCTGGCGTCTGGGGGTTTTTGCACACCTTGCACGGGGTGAATTTCTATAGCCACGGCACGCAGATCACCGCAGCCCACGGGCACCTGTCGTTCTATGGTGCTTATGTCGCGCTGAACCTCGCGATCTTTACCTATGCGATGCCGCTGCTGCGCCAGCGTCAGCCCTATAATCAGGTGCTGAACATGGTCAGCTTTTGGCTGATGACCGGCGGGATGGCGTTTATGACGATTGTCCTGACGTTTGCGGGCACGATCCAGACGCATTTGCAGCGCGTGGTTGGCGACTATTATATGGACGTGCAAGACAGTCTGTCACTGTTCTACATGATGCGTTTCGGCGCGGGTGTGGCGGTTGTGCTGGGGGCCTTGTTGTTCATCTATTCGCAGCTTGTCGTGCGCAAGCGCGAGATCATTGAACCGGGTCCGAACGTGACCGTGCCGGGGGAATAGATGATGAAACATACCATCGTCGATATCCCGCATTATCACGCCTCGGGTCTTGAATGTGATCTGTTCAAATCGGCCCATACCAATGGTTTGCCCCTTCTTTTGAAGGGGCCAACCGGCTGCGGCAAAACCCGTTTTGTCGAACATATGGCCGCCAAACTGGGCCGCAAGTTATACACGGTTGCCTGTCATGATGACCTGTCTGCCGCTGATCTGATCGGGCGTTACCTGTTGAAAGGCGGGCAGACGGTCTGGGTTGACGGCCCACTGACCCGCGCCGTGCGCGAGGGTGCGATTTGTTACCTTGACGAGATTGTTGAGGCCCGAAAGGACGTGACCGTGGTCTTGCATCCGCTGACCGACAATCGCCGCACCTTGATGATTGATCGCACCGGCGAAGAACTGGTGGCCCCTGAAGGGTTCATGCTGGTGGCCAGTTATAACCCCGGCTATCAAAATGTGCTCAAACGCATGAAACCATCGACCCGCCAGCGGTTTTTGTCTGTCACCTTCGACTTTCCGAAACCGGCGCAAGAGATTGCCGTGGTCGTCCATGAAAGCGGGTTGGATGAGACACGCGTCGCATCCCTTGTCCGGCTTGGCGGGCATATCCGCGCGCTGTCGGGTATGGACCTAGAGGAAGGTGTGTCCACCCGCCTGCTGATTTATGCAGCCACCTTAATGACGGCAGGCATGGGCGTGGCCCAAGCGATTGAAGCCGCGATCATCGAGCCATTAAGCGACGACGAAGACGTGCAGACCGCGTTGCGCGATCTGGTCGCCACGGTCTACGGCTAGGGGGCATCACGATGCATCTGCGCGATTTGATGGAGCCGGAGGAAACCGTCGGCAACCTGTGGCACGATATGGCCAGCGGGATCGGGGCGGCGAAAACCCATCCCGATGCGGCGGTGGCATTGGCGCAGGTTCGCCCCAGTCTGGCGCTGTTGTTTCGCGCATTGGGCGGGCATGCGGGTGTGGAACTGGGCGAGACCCCTGCCAGTCTGGTTGCCCATCGCCGCGCAGTGCACCGCAAGATCGGCGCCGAGCGCGAAAAGGAATGGGTCGCCCGCTTTGACGGCGAGCGCCTGCGTCTGCCGCCGGTAATTGCGGCCTTTCCTGATGCGCGCCTGAACAAGGCCTGTTACTTTTGGCTGACCGCCCTTGCCGCCCACGCAGATGTGCCGCAGCCCACGCCCAATTTGCGCGCCCGCGACTGTGTCACGATCCAAGCGAATGCAAGCGCTGCGGATCGGGTTTATGCCGCCTGCCCGGGCCTGCGCGACGCCTACCGCCAGATGTGTGACTATGCCTATGCCGGACGCCCGACCCTGCGCTTGCCCCCCGCCGAGGCCGCGATGGAACAGGCCATTCGTGACCAGCTTTGCGGCGATACGCCAGCACAGCAAGACCACGCGTCTGACCGCCATTACATGCCCTTTGCGCCGGTGCCTTTCTGGTTGCACTTTGGTCCCAGTGACACCAGCGACACCGCCGCTGCGGCGGATGAAACCAACGCGCCACCACCTGCTGCCGCGATGAGCACGCGCAAGTTTGGTCTACGCAAGGACCGCGGCGAGGCCAACCGCAAGGACAGTTTTATCCTGCACCGCTTTGAATCGATCCTGTCGTGGGTGGAATCGATGAACCTGAACCGCAGCGTTGATGACAACGACGACGAGAACGCACAAAAGGCCGCCGACGATATGGACAATATCACCCTGTCGAAAGTCGATAAGCGGGCGGCCACGAGGCTGCGGTTGCACCTAGATCTTTCACCCGCCGATGCAGATCACGAAAAGCTTGCGGGCACCTTCACCTATCCTGAATGGAACCACAAAAGCCGCAGTTATATGGATGCGCATTGCCGTGTTCTGGATGCGCCTGCGATCCCTGATCCGCATGAGAGTTTTGTGCCCAATGCCGCGCGCAGCCGTGAAGTGCGCCGTCAATTCGAGGCGCTGCGCCCGCGCCGCGTGTTGCGCCCGCGCCAGATTGACGGGCCCGAGCTGGACCTTGATGCGCTGATCACAGCCCAAGCGGATTTGGCGGCCACCGGCCAAGGCAGCGACCGCATCTGGCAATCTTCGCGTCAGATCGAGCGCGACCTTGCGGTGGCGTTTTTGATCGACACCTCACGGTCCACCGAGGCCGCAGTTGGCGACACTTCGGTGATTGATGTGTCCCGGCAAGCCCTTGCCGCGCTTGCCACCGGCATTGACGCTGCTGGCGACAGTCTGGGCATCTGGGGGTTTTCATCGCTGCGCCGCGACCGCGTTTTTCTGACCCGCTGCAAGGGGTTCGAGGCCAAGATGGGCCCCGATATTATCGCCAATATCAGCGCGTTGCGCCCCGGGCATTACACCCGTCTTGGCGCGGCGATCCGGCATAGCTCTGCCATGCTTGCCCAGCAAACCGCTGCGCGTAAACTGTTGATCGTATTGACCGATGGCAAGCCCAACGACCTTGACCATTATGAAGGCCAGCACGGTATCGAAGACAGCCGCATGGCTGTGCGCGAGGCACGGCGTGCCGGTCAATCGTTGCACGGCGTGATCATCGACGAGGACGGCCAAGACTGGTTTGCCCGCATTTTCGGGCGCGGTGGCTATAGTCTTTTGCCGAACCCTGCCCGCCTGACCCGCGCGTTGCCCGATATTTACCGCAAACTTACACAGGAAACATAATCATGCGCCCACTTGCCCTTATCCCGATGTTGCTGGCTTCACCCGCATTTGCCGAAGCCTTTGACCGCCCCATTCCACAAGCCCAGTCCGCCACCGCGGAATACTGGTTTGGACTGGCATCACTTGCCTTGATCATCGCGCTTGTTGCGGTGCATCTGTCGGTCAGGCGCAAATGAAACCCACCGGCTGGCCTGCGGGGAAAATCGCGCTGGTGCTTTATCCGTTCGGGGCCAGTGCCGCGGCGGTGAACGTGTTTTTTGCCTCGCTGATTGGCAGTTGGGTCGGCTTGCCGGTGCTTGATGCCATCTGGTCGATTGCGCTGGGCTGTGTCATTGCGGTGCCGGCAACACTTGCATTTGCCCGCCATATCCGGCGATTGATGGACGAGGCAAATTCAGGAGACACCGCGTGAAGATTGATCTGTCAAACGGCCAAGCCACGGTGGATGCCGCTGATCTGGGTCCATTGCTGGGCCTTGCCCCCGCCCAAGTGCCCGCAAAAATGCGCGATGGCGACATCACCAGCCGCGCCGAAACCGGTGTTGACGCCGATGCGGGGCGGTTCCGGCTGATTTTCTACTATCAGAACAAGCGTGTCCGCCTGACCTATGATGCCGGAGGCACGGTTATATCCACATCAACCACACCCATTGGAAAACGATCATGAGCACATCAACCGCCACGCAGATGCGTAAATGGGCAGGGCCTGCCGTGTTCAGTTTCGGGTTCCGCCCGTTGTTTTTGCTGGCCTGTGTCTGGGCTGCGGTCGCCATGACCCTGTGGATCGGGATGCTGACGGGCCGTGTTGCCCTGCCGACGGCGTTTGACCCGGTCACATGGCACGCGCATGAATTTCTGTTCGGGTATCTAAGCGCGGCTATGGCGGGGTTTTTGCTGACGGCGGTGCCCAATTGGACCGGTCGTTTGCCGGTGGTCGGCTGGCCCTTGGTGGGGCTTTGTGCGCTTTGGATAGTGGGGCGGTTGGCGATTGGTGCCTCGGCCTATTTGCCCACGGCGTTGGTGACCGTAGCCGATCTGTCGTTTCTTGCGGCCCTTTGGGGGGTGATTTTGCGAGAGATCGTTGCGGGCAAGAAATGGGCGAACCTGCCTGTTTTGATCATTTTGGGGCTGTTTTTTGCCGCCGATGCGCTGTTCCACTTTGAAGCGATACAAAGCGGGACCGCCAGCCAGGGCTATGGTTTGCGGCTGGGGCTTGGCATGGCGCTGGTGCTGATTATGCTGATCGGTGGCAAAGTGACCCCGTCGTTTACCCGCAACTGGTTGGTCAAGCGCGGTGACACGGTGCTGCCCACGCCGCCGATGCAACGCTATGATAAGGCGGTTATTCTGGTATCGGCTGCGACGTTATTGGCTTGGGTTGCCCAGCCTGATGCCGACGTGGTCGGGGCCGCGCTGGTGGTCATCGCAGGTTTGCATATTGTCCGCCTGTCGCGCTGGCAAGGTGTCAGAGCGCTGGCCGAGCCGCTGGTTTGGGTGCTGCACGCGGGCTATGCATTTGTCCCACTGGGGGCGCTTGCGGTGGGTGTCAGCATCCTGTTTCCCGCCACGATCAGCACGGCCGCCGCCCTGCATGTCTGGACGGCCGGTGCGATCGGATTGATGACCCTTGGTGTGATGACGCGGGCCTCTTTGGGGCATTCGGGCCGCGCGCTACATGCGGGGGCGGGCACCACGTGTCTTTATGCCGCGGTAATCGGCGCGGTCATCACGCGGCTGGCGGCAGATCTGTTTGCCACCTACCGCGTGGCGCTATTGGATGTAACAGCCCTGTTGTGGATTGCAGGATTTGCAGGTTTTGTCGTGCTATACGCGCCATTGCTGTTGCGGCCCAAACCGGCCCGCTAGGTGCCGCAAAAGGTTTGATAGGCCCCGAAGGATGCCGGTGCGGGGCCTTCAAAGGCTTCCAATCCGCGGACCTTGCTGAACGGGTGTGACAAGACCGCAAGCAGTTTTTGAAACGGGATCATGTCGCCCGCCTCAGCCGCTTGCAAGGCCTGTTCGACAAGGTGGTTGCGCGCAATATAGATCGGGTTGACCGCATTCATCGCGTCAAGGCGCGCCTGTGCCTGCTGCGGATCACGCAACAGGCGCGCCCGCCAGTCCGCCAGCCAAGCGATGATTTTGCTGTCATTGTCAAACAGGGCTGCGATGTCTTGGTCGGTGCCCGATGCCAGCCGCCGGAAGAATTGGGTATAATCGACGCCCTGCCCGTCCATCGCCGCGAACAGGTCGTTGATCAGTGCGCTATCGCCGTCTTGCGCTGCGCTTAGGCCGATTTTGGCACGCATCCCTGCGGTCCACAGATCGGTATAGCGCCCGGTGAACCCATTGATCACATCGGTCGCCAAGCGAATGGCGCGGTCGGTGTCATCTGCGTCGATCAGCGGCAACAGGTCCTCTGCAAGGCGGGTCAGGTTCCATTGCGCCATGACCGGCTGATTGCCATACGCATAGCGCCCGTCGCGGTCAATCGAGCTGAACACGGCATTGGCATCATAGGTGTCGATAAAGGCGCAAGGCCCATAGTCGATGGTTTCCCCAGAGATTGTCATGTTGTCGGTGTTCATCACACCGTGCACAAAACCGATGTGAAGCCACCTTGCGACCAGTGCGGCCTGCCGGTCGGCGACCGCGCGCAGGAAGGCCAGATATTTGTCAGGTGCTTGTGACAGTGCGGGATAGTGCCGCGCGATGGCGTAATCGGCCAATTGCCGCAACCGCGCCCATTCTTGCCGTGCCGCGAAAAACTGAAACGTGCCGACCCGCAGGTGGCTGGCGGCGATGCGCGCCAGAACCGCCCCTTGTTTATGGCCTTCGCGCGCAACCTGTTCGCCGGTGGTCACGGCTGCCAAGGCCCGCGTTGTGGGCACGCCCAGCGCGTGCATTGCCTCGCCCATCAGGTATTCGCGCAGGACCGGTCCAAGCACCGCCTTGCCGTCGCCGCCGCGCGAGAACGGCGTGCGACCGGATCCTTTGAGATGCAGGTCGACGCGGTTGCCCGATGTGTCGATAAGTTCGCCCAGCAACATCGCACGCCCGTCGCCTAGCTGCGGCGAGAAGCCGCCAAACTGGTGCCCTGCATAGGCCATTGCCAAGGGGGTGGCCCCTGCGGGCGCAAGTTTGCCTGACAAGATTTCCGCGCCCTCGGAGGTGTTCAGGGCATCCGCGTCCAGACCCAGATCTGTGGCAAGTGCCGCGTTCAGGCAGACCACTTTGGGATCGGGGAAATCTGCGCCCTGCCACGCCACATAAAACCCGTCGAGGTCGCGGGCATAAGTGTTGTCAAAATCAAATGCGATCATGGTTTTGTCCTTGCGATTACGGGCGGGTTGCGGTGCCTATTGCGCCGCCTGCCGCTTTGGCAGCACCCAGTCAGGCCGGATGAAATGGCAGGTATAGCCGTTTGGCAACCGCTCGAGGTAGTCCTGATGCTCTGGCTCGGCGTCCCAGAAATCGCTGGCAGGGGCGACTTCGGTCACGACCTTGCCCGGCCAAAGCCCCGAGGCGTCGACATCGGCGATAGCGTCCAGCGCTTGCGCCCGTTGACCCTCGTCAAGGGTGTAGATGGCCGAGCGGTAAGACATGCCGCGGTCGTTGCCTTGGCGGTTGGCTGTGGTCGGGTCGTGGATCTGGAAGAAGAATTCCAGCAGCCTGCGATAGCTGGTTTTGGCAGGATCAAAGACGATCTCGATCGCTTCGGCATGGGTGCCGTGGTTGCGGTAGGTCGCGTTTGCCACGTCGCCGCCAGTATAGCCCACGCGCGTGGATTGCACCCCGTCAAGTTTGCGGATCAGGTCCTGCATTCCCCAAAAACATCCGCCTGCAAAGATGGCCCGCTCAGTCATTTAAATATCCTCCACTTGGCCAATAAACGCGCCATAGCCCTCGGTCTCCATATCATCGCGGTGAATGAACCGCAGGCTGGCCGAGTTGATGCAATAACGCAGCCCGCCCTTGTCACGGGGACCGTCGTTAAAGACGTGGCCCAAGTGGCTATCGCCGTATTTGGACCGCACTTCGGTGCGCACCATGCCAAAACCTGCGTCCGAGTGTTCGGTCACATGCTCGGTCACGATGGGTTTGGTAAAGCTGGGCCAGCCGCAGCCGCTTTCGAATTTGTCAGCCGATGCAAAAAGCGGCTCGCCCGAGACGATATCCACATAGATGCCCGGTGCCGTGTTGCCGGTCAGGGGGCCGGTGCCTGCCCGCTCAGTCCCGCTTTGCTGTGTGACGCGGAATTGTTCTGGTGTGAGGGCGGCAATGGCTTTGTCGGTCTTTGCGTATGTCATCATGCAGGTCCTTGTCTGGTTAGCGATGAGCATCAGATAGTGCGATTGCCCCCAGTTTACCAATAACTGCAGCCTATTGTTACACTGCGCGCACATGCGCGTGTTTCGCGCGGCTAAAAAATACCACGTTGCAACGCTCTCTTTATCCCTGCACTGATAGGCACGCCACCAAGGAAAGTAGTGTGCGGCAGGGTCCATGTTGACGGCTAGACATTGCGGCGGCTGATCGTGGCGGGCGCGCAGCGCAAGGAGGTCCAATTGGGGTTAAGTAGTTTGATCCGAAAAATGACCATGAAGCTGGTGTCCTGACCATATCAGGGTCGTGAAGCCGCATGAAAGTCAGGGGGTCAAATGTCAAATATGACGCAAGACCATCGCGCATCATCTTTGACTAAATTGCGACAAAATGGCCTTTTGCACCCGTGAAAGACCGCGTGATGTCGTTTCTCACAATCGAATTTCTTGGCATCGGCATGATGGGCGTGCCGATGGGCCACGTTCTTTAGCACGCGGGGTTGGATGTGCATGTCTGGAACCGGAGCGCGGCAAAAGCCGAAGCGCTGGCAATGGATGGCGCGGTGGCGAGACTGGTGTTTTCGAGCGCGCGAAAAAGACCTTGGCGGTGATGGGCAGGTCGACGCAGGTCGGACCTTCGGGGAGTCGCCAACTCGCAAAACCTGCCAATCGGGGCATCGTCGCGATCACCATCGGCGCTGCGGCAGAAGCCATGCTGCTTTTGCAAAAGGGTGGCGCGGATCCTGCCGCCGTGCGCGATGCCCTGAAGGGCGGCTTTGCGGATAGCACCATTTTGCAGCTTTACGGCGCGCGTATAACTGACAATGATTTTGCCCCGCGCGGGCGCGCCGCGATCCAGCTCAAAGACCTCGATCACATTGTAGCCGAAGCACGCGCGCTGGGCCTGGCCTTGCCGATGACCGTTGATATGCAGCGCCGGTATGAGCGGCTTTGCACCGAAATGGGCGCTGCGGACTAGATCACGCTGCCTTGTTTTTGGAGCTATTAGATCGCAATCAAGCGTCTTGACCGACCCGTTGTCGCTGCTGCCCAAGTCCCGCAATCGACAGGTCCATGACATCGCCAGCTTTGAGGTAAACAGGCGCAGGTTTCATGCCCATTCCGACCCCCGGCGGCGTGCCAGTGGTGATGATATCGCCCGGATGCAGCGTCATAAGCTGCGACAGATGCGCGATGATTTGCGCCACGCTGAAGATCATTGTGCCGGTATGTCCGGTCTGCATTCGGGTGCCGTTCACGTCCAATGTCATGGCCAGATTTTGCGGGTCTGGAATTTCGTCGCGCGTGACCAGATAGGGGCCGGTTGGCCCGAATGTGTCGCAAGATTTGCCCTTGGTCCACTGTCCTGTCAGCTTGGTCTGATAGTCGCGCTCAGAGACATCATTGACGATGCAATAACCCGCGACATAGGTAAGCGCATCAGCCTCAGAGACATATTTCGCCTCTCGCCCGATCACGACGCCAAGTTCAACTTCCCAATCGGTTGCCACCGATCCACGCGGAAGGATCACGTCATCAAACGGCCCCACGATCGCGGAGTTTGCTTTCAGAAACAGGATCGGATGGGCGGGGATGTCCATGCCCGCCTCTGCGGCATGATCCGAATAATTCAAGCCGATGCACAGAAATTTGCCGAAATTGCCGACGCAGGCCCCGATACGCGGATCGCCCGTAACCACGGGTAGGCTGGCCGGATCAAGCGCACGTAGTTTGGCCAAGGCGTCATCGCCCAGAACGTCGCCCGTGATATCGCCCAGATGCGCGGACAGGTCACGCAATGCCCCCGCCGCGTCGAGCATTGCAGGCTTTTCCGCGCCTTTGGCGCCATAGCGAACCAGTTTCATCAGTGGCTATCCCTTGGTGTGAATTTGCGCGAAATATCTTTGTAATTTGTCGCATCGCGCAGGGTCATACCCTCGTCAAAGCGACCCACCAGTTCGCGGAAATATTGCTGCCACGGTGTCTGGCTTTCGGGGATCGCGTAGCCACCTGCTGCCACCAGTTTGGCGGCGCGGTCGGCCAACTCGTCCAAAGGCACCAGCATATTGGCCGTGCATTTGATCAGGTCGATCCGCACCCGATCACCGGTTTGCAGTAAGGCCAAACCGCCGCCATCTGCCGCCTCTGGAGAAGCATTCAAAATCGATGGGCTGCCTGATGTGCCCGATTGCCGCCCGTCGCCGATACACGGCAGCGCCTTGACCCCTTGTTTGATCAGGTAGGACGGTAGCCGCATGTTCACGACCTCGGCCCCGCCGGGATAGCCCTTTGGCCCTGCGCCGCGCATGAACAAAACACAGCCCGCGTCGATTGCCTCGGCGGGGTCATCGATGCGGTGGTGGAAATCTTCCGGTCCGTCGAATACGACAGCGCGCCCTTCGAATGCTTCGGGATCGTCGGGGTTTGACAGGTAAGTTTGGCGGAAATCCGCGCTGATCACACTGGTTTTCATAATCGCGCTGTCAAACAGGTTACCCGACAGATTGATGAAGCCTGCGTTTTCGAGCATGGGGGCCGCCACGGTTTTGATGACGCGCACGTCTTTGGTTCGCAAGGCCGCACAGTTTTCGCCCATCGTGCGCCCGTTCGCGGTGATCGCACCCGGATGCGGCAGTAGACCCGCCGCGGACAATTCGCCCACCACCGCAGGCACGCCGCCTGCCTGCTGGAAGTCTTCGCCCAAGTAGTCACCCGCAGGCTGCAAATTCACCAAAAGCGGCACATGGTGGCCGATTTTCTGCCAGTCGTCATTGGTCAGATCGACGCCCAAGTGCCGCGCAATTCCGTTCAGGTGAATAGGCGCATTGGTCGAGCCGCCGATGGCAGAGTTGATCACAATCGCATTTTCAAACGCCGCGCGCGTCATCACGTCGGAGGGCCGCAGGTCTTCCCAAACCATGTCGACGATGCGCTTGCCGGTCTCGTATGATATCTGGCCGCGCTCGCGGTAAGGGGCCGGAATCGCGGCCGATCCGGGCAGTTGCATCCCCAAAGCCTCGGCCAAGGAGTTCATCGTTGTGGCCGTGCCCATCGTGTTGCAATACCCGACCGAAGGCGCAGAGGCCGCGGCGATGTCCATGAATTCCTCGTCGTCGATTTTGCCCGCCGCAAGTTCTTCGCGCGCTTTCCAGATCACCGTGCCAGAGCCCGCACGCTCGCCCTTCCACCAGCCGTTCAACATCGGCCCAACGGACAAGGCAATCGCGGGAATGTTCACCGTGGCCGCCGCCATCAACAGTGCAGGCGTCGTTTTGTCACAACCGATATTCAGCACCACACCGTCCAGCGGATAGCCAAACAGGGTCTCGACCAGCGACAGATAGGCAAGGTTGCGATCCAGCGACGCGGTGGGCCGTTTGCCGGTCTCCTGAATGGGGTGCACCGGCACTTCAATCGGGGTGCCGCCAGCCGCGATAATGCCGTCACGCACCCGTTTGGTCAGCTCGATATGGTGCCGGTTGCACGGGCTAAGGTCCGATCCGGTTTGCGCAATTGCGATAATCGGCTTGCCGGACTGCAATTCGTCACGCGTCAGCCCGTAATTCAGATACCGCTCGAGGTATAGCGCCGTCATTTCGGGGTTATCTTTGTTCATAAACCATTTGCGCGAACGCAGGTCTTCGACGGCAATTTTCTTCACGGTAAAATCCTGATTGTTCAGCGACCAGATAGTCGAGCGGGATTGCGCTGTTGTTCGCGGTCGACTTTACGACCACAAAACCCGATTGACTATAGGAGGCCGCAAATAACTACTCCGCGTTGAGCGCCGCTTTCATTGTCTTGGCCAGTGCGACCTCCCAGTCGCTTTGCAATGTGCGGATATGCGCCACATAGGCCTCGTTTTCCATTGTCGGCACGTCCGGGTCATAATGTGTCGCGCCCTCGATCATCGACTTTGCATCGACCTCTTTGAAGGCGGCGACTGCGGCTTCGGCTTGCGACCGGTTGGCGCCCAAGGCTTCAAATGCGGATCTGCCCATACGCGCCGAGCTGTCATAGGTTTCGCGGATAATGTCGCGGCATCCGGCGTGCCACAGATCATAGACGTGATTGCGGTCGATGGCCCGCGCGATGATGTGCAGGTCCGGATATTGCTGCCGCACATAGCGCACCATTTGGGTGATCTGCTCTTTGTCATCAATCGCGGCCACAAATAGTTTCGCCTCGCCGATGCCCGCCGCATGAAGCAGATCAGGACGCGTCGCATCGCCGTAATAGGCCCGCGCGCCGAATTTCTTGAGCAGTTCAAGCTGGGCAGAGCTAAAGTCGATCACGGTCGACTCGTAGCCCGCCCCGCGCAAAATCCGCGCCACCAAGCCGCCGACCCGCCCGTGGCCTGCAATGATGATCTTGCTACCCTCGGGCATTTTGTCAGCGTCGCGGACCTCGCGATCCACAAAGCGCGGCGCGATCACACGGTCATAAAGGATGAACAGCGCGGGCGTTAGCAGCATCGACAGGGCCACAACCAGCAGCAACCTGTCGGCCAAATCCACAGGAATGACCGCATTGGCCACCGTAAACGACAGCAGGACAAAGCCGAACTCGCCTGCTTGCGCAAGGCCCAGAGTGAACAGCCAGCGGTCGCTGCCGCGCAGTTTGAACACCACCGCCAGCACATACAGCACCGCGGATTTCAGCGCCATCAAGCCCAGCGTCAGGCCAATAATCAGCCACAGATTTTCGCCCAGCAGCCCAAAGTTGATGCCCGCCCCGACGGTCATGAAAAATAACCCCAAGAGCAGCCCCTTGAACGGATCGATGTCGCTTTCCAGCTCATGGCGGTATTCGGAATTGGCCAGAACCACCCCTGCCAGAAACGTGCCCAGCGCGGGCGACAGGCCCACAAGCGACATTAACAACGCGATGCCGACAACCATCATCAATGCGGTCGCCACAAATAATTCGCGCAGGTTTGCCGCCGCAATAAACCGGAAAACCGGCCCCGTCAGATAACTACCGCAGCCCACAACAAACCCAACGGCCCCCAAAGTCACCAGCGTGGTTTGCCAACCGTTCAGATTGGCCACAAGGCTAAGCGCAGGGTCATACCCTTCGCCTTCAGCGCCAAGTTTTGCGACCTCTTGCAGCTCTGGCAAGGCCAGAAGCGGCACCAGAGCCAACATCGGGATCACAGCGATATCTTGGAAAAGCAGCACCGAAAAGCTGGACTGCCCGCCGTCGGATTTCATCAATCCTTTTTCCTGCAAGGTCTGCAAGACAATCGCCGTGGAAGAGAGCGCAAACACCAGCCCGACGGCCAAGGCCACGGTCCAGCCAAGCCCGAACGCCATGCCCACAGCCATCACCAAAACCGTGGTGATCCCCACTTGCCCGCCACCAAGTCCCATCAGCCGGTGCCGCATCGACCACAGCAGCTTGGGTTCCAGCTCGAGCCCCACAAGGAACAGCATCATCACCACACCAAATTCGGCAAAATGCTGGATCGAGATCACATCGACATTCAGCAGCGCCAGCACGGGGCTGATCACGATCCCTGCGATCAGATAGCCCAGCACAGACCCCAGCCCAAGCCGCGAGGCAATCGGCACCGCCACGACGCCTGCAAGCAAAAAGATGAAGGTCAAAAGAAGGAAATCGATCATAGCATGAGGCTCCGCGCATGGGTGTGTCCGCGACCCTACCCCAGTTGCCACGCATAAAAAAGGCCCCGCTGCGCCGTGACGCAAGGGGGCCTAATCAGTGGTATCGGCGGGCTTATTCGCCGATTTCTTCTGGCAGGATCAGGTTCAGCACGATCGCGATGACCGCCGCTGGCAACAGACCCGATGTCAGAAGAATTTGCAGTGTCTTGCCAGTGTGCTGCAACGCGGATGGTTCAAGCTGCAACCCCAGGCCAACTGCCAGGGCGACCGCAAAGATCACCATGTTCCGCCGGTTCCAGTTTACGTCCGCCAGCATTGACATGCCCGCAGCCGCCACCATGCCGAACATCACGATCACACCGCCGCCAAGCACGTTGATTGGCACGGTATTGATGATGGCGCCGATCTTTGGGATCAGGCCCGCGACGATCAGGAAAATCGCACCAATGGTCACAACATGGCGCGACATCACACCGGTCATTGCGATCAGGCCCACGTTCTGGCTGAACGATGTATTTGGCAAGCCGCCGAACACGCCCGCAATTGCGGTGCCCAGACCGTCAGCAAACGTAGCGCCGGTGATTTCCTTGTCTGTGGCTTCACGCCCCGCGCCACCTTTGGTGATCCCCGAGACATCGCCCACGGTTTCAATCGCCGAGATAAACGCCATCAGACACATGCCGATGATGATCGCCCAGTTCAGCTCGAAGCCCCAGCGGAACGGGTTCGGCAGTTCGAAAACTGCTGCCCGGCCCACATTGGCAAAGCTGACCTGACCCATGAAATAGGCCACGACATACCCCACGAGGATACCGATCAGCACGGCGGCGACCGACATCATGCCCTTGGTGAAAAACTTCAACCCAAGCGTCACAAAGATCACGACAAGTGCGGGAAACCACATCGCCAGCGTGCCAAACTCTTCGGTGCCCATTTTAGGAACGCCGCCCGCCGCATATTGAATGCCCACTTTGATGAGCGCCAAACCGATCATCAAAACGATCAGGCCGGTCACCAATGGTGGCAGCGCAAACCGGATTTTGCCGATGAACGTCCCGATGAAAAAGTGAAAGATGCCACCGATCACGATACCGGTCATCAGCCCACCAAGTCCGGCCACGCCAAGACCGGCAACCGCAGGGATCATAACGGGCAGGAATGCAAAAGATGTCCCCTGCACGATCGGCAGTTTTGCACCAACAGGGCCTATGCCGATTGTCTGGATCAATGTGGCGACCCCTGCAAACAGCATCGACATCTGGATCATGTAGGTCATGTCCGGAAAGCCAAGCGCCCCTTGGTCAGAGCCGAAACCGATACCAGCGGCCCCCGCAATAATAATCGCAGGCGTGACGTTCGAGACGAACATCGCCAAAACGTGTTGAATGCCCAGCGGAATGGCTTTTGCCATCGGTGGGGTATAATTCGGGTCGCGGAGTTGCTCCGGCGTCCCAATAGATGCATCTGTCATTGTGTTAGTCCCTTGTTGAGTGATCGCCCGCTTTGCGCGGATCTGGGTGAAGTATTGTTGGCTTAGCGTGTCGTGCGGTTGTGGGTTTCAAATCGGGTGCGCCGTTTGGTCATGGCAACATATCCATCAGGCGAAATTCTGCGATCCGCTCGACCTGACGGCAGGCCGTGGCAAATTCGGTGGGCCGGTCATGGCCGATGCGCTGCGCAAAGGCCGCCATGATGCTGGCCTTGCTGTGGTCACGCACCGCAATGATGAACGGAAAGCCGAATTTTTCGGTATATTGCGTGTTCATCGCCACAAAGCCTGCCCGCTCGTCATCAGTCAGCGCATCAAGCCCCGCGCCCGCTTGCTCGGATGTGCTTTCAGGGGTCAGCCGCTTGGCCGCGGCCAGTTTGCCCGCCAGATCAGGGTGGGCTAGCAGGACGCCCAAGCGTTCATCTTCGCTGGCAGAGCGGAACATGCGCGCCAAAGCATTGTGCAGCCCAACCGCCGTGTCATGCGCAGGGCCCAGTTCCAACCCATGCGCGCGCTGGGCGATCCAAGGCGAGTGTTCAAAGATGCTGCCGTAAAGCGCGACAAAGCGCGATTGATCCATCTGGCTGGGCCGCTCGATACGCACATGCGGATGTGCCTGCGCCCAATGGTCGGCGATCTGTTCACGGGTCGCGAACCACACCCCGTCATGGCTTTGGGCGTAGTCGATGAACTGGCGCAATGCCTCGGCGCGCCCGGGCCGCCCGATCAGGCGACAATGCAGGCCAATCGACATCATGCGCCCGCCTTCGCGGTAAAGTGTGTCAAAACTGGCTTTGAGGTAGTCGAAAAACTGGGTGCCGGTGTTGAAGCCCTGCGGTGTCGCGAACCGCATGTCATTGGCATCCAGCGTGTAGGGCACGATCAATTGCGTATCGCGGCCAAATTCCATCCAATAAGGCACGTCATCGGCATAGGTGTCGGCGACATAGGCAAATTGGCCAGATTGCGCAGCCAGACGCACCGTGTTTTCAGAACAGCGCCCCGTATACCAGCCACGCGGCGGCTCGCCCACAACTTCGGTGTGCAGGCGAATGGCTTCGACCATATCGGCGCGTTCCACATCTTCGGCGGCGTCTTTATACTCGATCCATTTCAACCCGTGGCTGGCAATTTCCCAGCCCGCCGATTTCATCGCATGGACTTGTGCGGGGTTGCGCGCCAAGGCCGTTGCCACGCCGTAGACGGTGACCGGCAAATGCCCCAGCAAACGGTGCAGCCGCCAGAACCCTGCGCGCGCGCCGTATTCATAAATGCTTTCCATATTCCAATGGCGCTGATTGGGCCATGCCGCCGCACCGACGATTTCGGACAGGAATGCCTCCGATGCTGGATCGCCATGCAACACGCAGTTTTCGCCACCCTCTTCGTAATTCACCACGATTTGCACGGCGATGCGCGCACCCTGCGGCCAATCGGCAGCCGGCGGGGTGGCACCGTGGCCATACATGTCACGCGGGTATCTGGTCATTGCAATCTCCGGTTAGACACATGATAGAGCACTCAAATCGAATTCTCTTTCAAAAAAAACACGAAACACCGTTAGTATTACATGTGGTTTTCTTAAGAGTGTAAAAACAGCGGCTTACGCGGTCCGGTCGGGGCGAAAACCGATCAGTGCCGTCTGTTTTTGCCCGATGATCTCGGCTGCGGCAAATTGTCCGATCAATGGCGCAAGCGTGATCCCCGAATGCATCACCGCCACATAGACCCCGTCAATCCAGCCGACGCAAGGCAGCCCATCGGCAGGCACCGGACGCAGACCCAGATTGACCGCCGCGATCCGCAAATCGACCTGCGGCAGACGCAAGCGCAATCGCGCCAGCATATCGTGTGAAAAATCGCGCGCATCACGGGCCCCCAAACCGCCACCGCTGAATATCTCGCCCATCACGATGCGCCCGTCAGGGGTCTGCCTGAAATGCACATCAGGCGACATGATGATATGGTCCACAACGGGGGCAACAGGGGCGGTGTGCACGATCACGCCCGCCTGATTGTCCATCGGCACGGCCAGCAAATCGCCCGTGGCCGCACCCACCGCCATCACGATATGATCCGCAGACATCGGCCCATGCGAGGTTTGCACGGTCGTTGCGCTGGCAGCGGTCACCTTGCAGCCGACCAGCACGACAGCGCCCGAGGCCGCGATCAGTGCACGCGCGATGGCATCCCCGTCTGCGGCTCCTTCAACGCGGCCCAGAATGCTCGCGGATGGTGGATTTGCGACATGTTGTTCCAAGGCGGCAAAGCCCGTCGCATCAAGGACCTCTGCCTCGTAACCACGCGCCGCAAGTGCTGCTGCTTGGGTGTCGAATGCAGCGCCTTCATCTTCCCACCAAAGCGCACCTTTCCACCGCACCGACGGCAGTGACAGTTGTTGCGACAATACGCGAAAGCGGTCAATTGCCGCGCGCCGCAGCCGGTAATATGCGGGCGTTTCGGCAAAGCTTGCGTTGATCCAGCCAAACGATTTGGCCGACGCCCCAGCGCCCACAGCCCCTGCATCAAGGACCGTGACCGCAGCCCCCGCCGCCGCCAGATGATAGGCAATCGAGGCCCCGACGATCCCCGCGCCCACAACAATGACCTTCATGCCCGCCCCTCTTGCGCCGTGCAAAATGTATACACATCGCGATAAAGCGGCATCTTGGCGCAGGAATGCAATGCAAACCGCAATTGTTTGCGCTAACAGCCTGATAACGAATCAAGAGGGAGGCTGACCGAATGCGGGAATGGTGGCGCGATGCGGTGATCTATCAGATCTATCCGCGGTCCTATCAGGACACAACGGGTAACGGCGTCGGCGATTTGGCGGGCATCACCCGGCGACTGGAGCATATCGCCGATCTTGGCGCGGATTGCATTTGGCTGTCGCCGATCTTTACCTCGCCGCAAAAAGACATGGGATACGATGTGTCGGACTATACCGACATCGACCCGTTATTTGGCACGCTGGCTGATTTTGACGTGATGATCGCGCGGGCGCACGCCTTGGGCCTGAAGGTCATTACCGATCAGGTGTTGTCACATACATCCGACCAGCATCCGTGGTTTCAGCAAAGCCGCGTCAGCCGTGATAACCCGAAATCCGACTGGTATGTCTGGGCGGATCCACTGCCCGACGGCAGCCCGCCCACCAATTGGCACAGTCATTTTGGCGGCCCTGCGTGGGAGTTTGATCCGCAGCGCGGTCAGTATTATCTGCACAACTTTCTGGGCTCGCAACCTGACCTGAACTTTCACAATCCCGATGTTGTGGACGCGATTATCGAGACCTGCCAGTTCTGGCTTGATCGGGGTTTGGATGGGTTCCGCCTTGATACGGTCAACTATTATTTCCACGATCAACAATTGCGGTCCAACCCCGCAGCCCAAGCCGCACCGCAAGTTATGGCGACTGATCTGTATGGAATGCAAAGCAACATTTACAACAAAACCCGCCCCGAAAATACCGGGTTTCTGGAACGGTTGCGCAAGCTGACAGACCAATACGACGACATTATGATGGTCGGCGAGGTTGGTGAAATGGGCCGCAGGTCGATCGAGATCATGGGCGAATATACCCAAGGGGTCGACCGGCTGCATATGGCCTATAGCTTTGCGATGCTGGGCCCTGATTTCACCGCCGAGCATTTTCGAAATTGCATTGAGGGGTTCCAACAAGGCGCGCCACATGGGCACCCGAAATGGTCATTTTCGAACCACGATGTGCCACGGCATGTGACCCGCTGGGCGCAACATGCGGTGTCCGAGGATGCGATTGCACGGCAGGCCTGCGCGATGTTGATGGGGTTTGAGGGCACGATCGGCATCTATCAGGGCGAAGAATTGGGCCAGACCGAGACCGAGTTGGTATTCGAGGAACTGACTGATCCGCCCGCGATCCGCTATTGGCCCGCCGTCAAGGGCCGCGATGGATGTCGCACGCCGATGGTTTGGGAAAAAGGCGCCCCGAATGCGGGGTTCTCGACAGGAAAACCTTGGCTGCCCGTCAAACCCCCGCAAGCGGCAAAAGCGGTGGATCAACAGGGTGCGGGCAGTGTTCTGGCGCTTTACAAGGACATGATTGCGTTTCGCAAAACCACCCCCGCGCTGAAAAATGGAGCGACCATTTTCCACACCCTGCCAGAGCCGATTTTGGCGTTCACGCGGCGCGGCGCGGAGCAGATAACCTGTGTCTACAACCTGTCCAAAACTCCCTGCACCGTAACGCTGCAAGGCGAGGCCCGCGTGACGGGTCATCATAACGCGACGCTTGACGGGGCGACACTCCAACTGCCGGCAAACGGGTTTGCATTTCTGACCCACGCGCAGGACATTGCCCTGTCTGCCTGACCCTAAGATCGGCTAGAATGTGATAATGAATGTGGTCCCTGCCCCTGGATCCAGCGCGATGCTGGCACTTTGGGCGGCCAGCAATCTGCGCACGATCGGCAAGCCCATGCCGGTCCCGCCCGCATCCCGGCGCGTTGTAAAGAACGGGTCGAAAATCCGGTCGCGATTGCCCAGTGAAATGCCCGGGCCATTATCCGAAATCGTCAAGGCCTCCGGCGAGAGCGTGGCGGTGACCTGGCTTGCCCCATGTGCCTTGGCGTTGCTGACCAGATGATCCATCACGATGCGCATCACCGCAGCGCTAAGCGGCACTTCGCCATCGGATAATACCTGTGCGCCGTGCGCCACATCAGACAACAGACAGGTGCCTGCGGGCATCGGTTCTTGCGCCTGCGCAAGTGCGCGCTGCGCCTCCAGCAGGGTTGCCATACGCGCCGTGGCGTCCTGCACACGTGTCAGTAAAGCCATGCGATCACTTTGTGACAAGTCATTGTTTTGCAACAGTTCCGATGCACCCGATATCACCGTAAGCGGCGATTTCAATTCGTGGGTCACGTGGTCCGCATAGGACCGCAACACATCGGCGCGCGCCTGCAAGGTGGTGTTCATCTGCCGCACCGCTTGGCCCAATTGCGAAAACTCGGGCGTGCCGAAATGGGCGGGGGTCTCGATATGCGCCGCCCCTTGGGCCACGTCGCGCGCATAGGCCGTCAGCGTTTGCACCGGTCGCAGGACCAGCCGCCACAGCAAGAACCCCAACAGCATCGTGGCGGCAAATGCGATCCAGCCGATCACCCAGCTTGCCTCGCCCCAGCCAAGCACTCCGCCCGCCAGCCGGAAATACCCGATCCCCATAAGCGGCAGACTGAACACCGCGCCCAGCGTGCCGGCCAGAACCAGCGCCAGAGGTGGCCGCCATTTGCGGGTCAAACGCCGCGACATGGGCCCATCCGGATACCAACACCGTGCACCGTTTCAATGGCGTCCGCACAGCCCGCAGCACCTAGTTTGGATCGCAGGTTGCGCAGATGGCTGTCCATGGTGCGGTCGCTGACGTGAATGTTTGTGCCGTAGACCGCATCGACAAGCGCGGGGCGCGACATCACATTGTCGGGACGCCGCATCAGCTGCGCCAACAGCTCCATCTCGCGGCTTGTCAGCACCACGGAGGCATCGCCAACGCGGCACGTATGGCGCGCGGGGTCCACCGACAAAAGCCCACGGCGCAGCACCGCAGATGGCGCGGATTCAGGCATCGCACGTTTGAGAATAGCCCGAACGCGCGCAACCACCTCGCGCGGCGAAAACGGTTTGGACACATAGTCATCCGCCCCCATTTCAAGGCCCACAATGCGGTCGATTTCATCGCCACGGGCGGTCAGGAACAGGATCGGCATTTCGCTGACCTTGCGCAATTCGCGGCACACCGCCAGCCCCTCCATTTCGGGCATCCCGATATCAAGCACCAACAGATCCGGCATCAGACTGCGCGCCATCTCGAGCGCCATTTGCCCATCAACCGCGAGCGAAACCGTCATGCCTGCCTGCTCGAGGCTCATGCGCAAGACATCACGGATGCCCGCATCATCATCCGCAACCAATATGTGCTGGCTCATTTTGTGGCCTCTGCTTTGATCTGTGCCAAACTACGGCGCAGGCGCGCGTTGCGAAACCCCCAATCGCGCAGGTCTTGGGGCGTGATAATTGTCGGCGTATAGTAACGGTCCACGCAAAGGTCTGGCTGATAGCGCTCGACGGCGGGTTTTGCACCCTCCCCCAGACTGCAAACATACGCGATGTCCGTCGGCCCAGCCGTCAATTGTTGCCGCGCCACATAGCCCGCAACATTCGTCACACTAGACGCATAAACCGCAACAAGCCCGATCCCGAATGCACGGCGCAACATCCATCCCGCGCTATACCGCCCCACGATCTGCATGATCAAAACCACCAGCCCAAGCGCCACCACGGCCATCCACACAAACGCCGCAAAGCGCAGATGCGTCAGCCCGTAACTATCAACATACAGGTCCAACCGCAGGATCGACGACATCACCAACACCAGCGTCTGCCCGATCCAGACCAACAAAAGCCCACGCATCACACGCCCGTCCAGCCAAGGCTGCGCCAGCAAAGCAAAGCCCCCCGCCAAAAGCGCCGTCATCATCAACGGATAGGCCCCGCGATGCGCGTAATTGGCGTAGGTCATGCCGTCAGGCAGCCGCACGCCGCCCCAGAGATAGCCGAGGTCCAGCACGCTTTGCACCGCGAAGATCAGGTTGAACACGACCAGTGCCCGCAACACCGACCGCTGATTGAGGTAGGCCACCGAGACCGGTTTGCGCGGCGTGGTCGCGACTTGTTTGTGCAGGTTCATCTGGCGCAGCCGCAGCAGCGGCCAGACCAGCAGGCCCACTGCGACCCAGCTGATCATGCGCTGCACCGAGGGCGCATTGTCGACGTTGATCCGCGTGATCCAGCCCTCGACCAAAGGATTTGCCGCGATCAGCAACAGCAAAAAGAGCGCGCCGATGCCAGCGGGCATAAGCCAGTCAAGCACAAGGGATTTTGACGGGCCGCGCAGCTCTACTGCACGCAGGTCGCGGTAGTTTTGCGCCACCCCCCAAAGCGGGATGCGCGCCGCAGCCCGCGCCCATTGCGGCCCGCTTAGGATGCCGGCAAACACGGCCAGACCGACCAGCGCCATCACAAATGACGTAGCCTGCACCAGATCGATCGCGGGGATCACGCCTAGGATCAGAACGCCCCAAGCCTGTGCGCTCCGTCGCCGGTCCACGCTGTTACGCAGCACCCAACGCGCCGCCGCCCCGACGCTGAAAATACCCGCGACAAAGCCCAGACCCAACCCCGTGCGCAGCGCCAAAGCGTCGATCAGCCCGATCAAAAGTACGCATATCACCCACGGTCGTCGCGCAATTGTCCCGCCGGACCCGACCCCAGTCTGGCTATCGGCGGCGATCCACCATGCGTCACGTTGCAACGATCGCGGCACGCCGCGCACTATCATCGGTGTCATTGATCTGTCCCTTTCCGGTTTCATTCCGAAAGGGCCTAAGCCTTTGACGTGCACTGCGCGCGCTTGGGCTGTGCAGTTTTTGTGCAGTTTACAGCGCCGCGTTTGCCGCCGCGCGAATGGCTGCAAGGTTCACCCCGTAGGGTGCCGGATCAGCGACAGAGCCGCCGCGGAATACCGCAGAGCCTGCAACCAGCACATCCGCCCCAGCGCTTGCGACCAAAGGTGCGGTTGTCGGATCAACGCCGCCATCAATTTCGATATGGATCGGGCGGTCGCCGATCATCGTGCGCAGCGCGCGGACCTTGGCGGTCATGTCGATAAATTTCTGTCCGCCAAATCCGGGGTTCACGGTCATCACGCAGACCAGATCAACCATATCCATCAGATCGGCGACCGCACTTGCGGGTGTGCCGGGGTTCAGCGCTACACCCGCCTTGCAGCCAAGGCTGCGGATATTTTGCAAAGTGCGGTGAATATGCGGACCGGCCTCGACGTGGGCGGTGATGATATCGGCTCCGGCCTCCGCGAACCCTTCGAGATAAGCATCCACCGGCGAGATCATCAAATGCACGTCCATCACGGTTTTGATATGCGGGCGGATCGCGCGGCAGGTTTGTGCGCCAAAGGTAATCGCGGGCACAAAATGCCCGTCCATGACATCAACGTGAATCCAATCCGCGCCTTGGGCCTCCACGGCGGTAATCTCGGCGCCGAAATTTGCGAAATCAGCGGCAAGAATGGAAGGCGCGATTTTGATGGAACGGTCGAAAGTCATGGCATTGGTCCTTGAGCTGCGGGATTCCGCTTGGGTTTAACGCGTTGCAGGGGCCTCGTCACCTATCCATTCACGATAGTTGCAGCGCGCCGTGAAAACCTGTGCTATTTTGACATTATGACAAAGATTACACTTCAATATCGGGACCTGTTGCGCGGCGGGACGGCCGTGCATATCACCCGTGCTTTGGTGACGCCAGCGCGCCCCAAGGCGTTGCACACACAGGATTTTTACCAATTGTTCTGGGTGCAAAACGGCACCATCCGGCACCACAAGCCTGACGGGGTAAGCAGTTTGTCCGAAGGGACGGTCGTTTTCATGCGCCCTGATGACCACCACGCGTTGCAAGGGCGCGGCGAACAGGCGCTGGTCGTGTCGCTGACGCTGCACCCCAGTTTGATCGACGCGCTTGGCAAACGGCACAAATCCCTGCCCGGCCAGCTATTCTGGGCCCAGACGCCACAAATCCTGCATCTGGAGACCAAGGCGCTGATTGCGCTGAACCAAGCCACGATGCGGCTCGAACGCACGCACCTTGACCGGTTTTCCGTCGAAGCGTTTTTGCTGCCGCTCTGTGCGGATTTGCTGAAGCCCGATAGTGTAGGCGCGGCACCTGATTGGCTAACGCGCGCCATTGCCGCCGCCGCCGACCCTGCGGTTTTTCGTCTTGGGGCCGCCGGATTCGTGGCCCAAACCGGTCAGACCCATCCACATGTCAGCCGCACGATGAAGCGATTGATGGGCATCAGCCCGTCGGAATTTATCAACCGGCAGCGCATGACATATGTGGCGCGCCAACTGACCGGCACGTCAGAAACCCTTGCAGACATTGCCGCCGATTGTGGTATTGCGAACCTGTCGCATTTTCACAAATTGTTCCGCGCGACCATCGGCATGACCCCGCATCACTATCGGCGCAAATACCAACGTGACGTCGTGCAGCCCGAATAATATTGACCGATTGGTCAAACCTTGCCAAGACAAGCCCATCATGACACGCTTCCCGCCAGTGGAGGAGACCGCCTTGCAGACCACGAAAACCGAAACCGTCACAGACGCGCAATTGCCGCAGATTCTGGAGGTGCGCAACGCCGTGATGCCGCTTGATCTGGATTGGGTGGCGTCTGTGCAGGCCAATACTTCGGCCATCGAGCGCCGCGCCGCATCCCTACCCGGACGGCGCAGCGTCAAGAAAGATTATCAAGCCGCATGGCTGTGCAAAGCGATCAGCCTGATGGATCTGACCACGCTTTCGGGCGACGACAGCGAGGGGCGCGTGCGTCGTTTGTGCGCCAAAGCCCGCCAGCCCGTCGCCCACGACATCCTTGAGAAACTGGGGATGGAGGGGCTAACCACAGGCGCGGTTTGTGTCTATCACGACATGGTGGAAACGGCGGTTGACGCATTGCGCGGCACGTCCATCCCTGTGGCCGCTGTCTCGACCGGTTTCCCTGCTGGGCTGTCACCGTTTCACCTGCGCATTCAGGAAATTCGCGAAAGTGTCGCCGCCGGAGCATCCGAGATCGACATCGTTATTTCGCGCCGCCACGCGCTGACCGGCAACTGGCAGGCACTCTACGACGAGATGTGCGAGATGCGAGAAGCTTGCGGCGAGGCCCATGTCAAAGCAATCCTTGCCACCGGCGAATTGGGCACGTTGCGCAACGTGGCGCGCGCCTCGCTTGTCTGTATGATGGCGGGCGCTGATTTTATTAAAACCTCGACGGGCAAAGAACCCGTCAACGCCACCCTGCCTGTGACCCTGACCATGATCCGTGCGATCCGCGACTATCAAGACCGCACAGGCATACGCGTCGGCTACAAACCCGCGGGCGGCATCAGCAAGGCCAAAGACGCTGTGGTTTATCTGGCGATGATCAAAGACGAACTGGGTGATCGTTGGCTGCAACCCGACCTATTCCGCTTTGGCGCGTCGTCCTTGCTTGGCGATATCGAGCGGCAACTCGAACACCATGTCACAGGCGCATATTCTGCCCAGTGGCGGCACGCGATTGGATAGGGTGGCAAAGATGAGTATTTTGAAAAAAGCGAGACAGGGGTTAGCGCTATGACCATCAAGGAAATTTTCGAGACGATGGCATATGGCCCTGCCCCTGAAAGCAGCAAAGAGGCGCTCGGTTGGATTGCTGATCGTGGTGGCATTGCCGGACATTATATTGACGGTAAGTTCAGCCATCTACGCAATGATTTTGCGACAACGAACCCGGCAACGGGCGTCAAATTAGCCGGTGTCACCAAAGGCACCGCCGATGAAGTGGCTTTGGCCGTCAAAGCCGCCCGTAAAGCACAGACCGCTTGGGCCAAGGACAGTCATGCCCGTGCCCGCGTTCTGTATGCCATTGCGCGTTTGATGCAAAAACACAGCCGCCTTTTGGCCGTGATGGAAACACTTGATAATGGCAAACCGATCCGCGAGAGCCGCGACATTGATGTGCCACTGGCGATCCGGCATTTTTATTATCACGCAGGCATGGCGCAGCTGATGGATGAGGAACTGCCTGACCGTGCGCCGCTGGGTGTTTGCGGCCAGATTATTCCATGGAATTTCCCGCTGTTGATGCTTGCTTGGAAAATCGCGCCTGCGCTGGCGATGGGGAATACCGTCGTGCTGAAGCCTGCCGAATTTACACCCATGACCGCGATGGTCTTTGCCGAGATTTGTGACCAAGCGGGCGTGCCTGCGGGGGTCGTGAACATCATTTCGGGCGACGGCGAAACGGGTGCGGCACTTGTCGCGTCAGATGTCGATAAAATCGCGTTTACCGGCTCCACGGAAGTGGGCCGGATCATCCGCAAAGCCACCGCAGGATCAGGCAAGGCGCTATCCTTGGAGTTGGGCGGTAAATCCCCTTATATCGTGTTCGACGACGCCGACATCGACAGCGCGGTCGAAGGCCTTGTTGATGCGATCTGGTTCAACCAGGGCCAAGTCTGCTGCGCGGGCTCGCGATTGTTGGTGCACGAAGGCATCGCCGACAGGTTCTACGCCAAGCTTAAATCCCGCATGAGCGGCCTGCGCATCGGCGACCCGCTTGATAAATGCATCGACATTGGCGCCATCGTGGACCCGTCACAGCGCGACATGATCGCCAAACTGGTGGCGGACAATACCGAAGGCGAGACCTTCCAAACCACCGCCCCCGAAGGCTGTTTTTACCCACCGACCCTGATCACGGGGCTGCACGCTGCATCACACTTGATGCAGACCGAAATCTTCGGCCCGGTCCTCGTGTCCACCACCTTTCGCACCCCCTCGGAGGCTGTGGAAATCGCCAATAACACCCGCTACGGGCTTGCGGCCTCTGTGTGGTCGGAGAACATCAATCTGGCGCTTGATATCGCGCCAAAGCTCGCCTGCGGCATCGTTTGGGTCAATGGCACCAACATGATGGACGCCGCCGCCGGTTTTGGTGGCGTGCGAGAGAGCGGCTTTGGGCGCGAAGGCGGTTGGGAAGGATTAGCAGGCTATACCAAGCCAAAAATCACAGGCAAACCGCGCACCTCCACGATACCGCACGTGGGCAAAGACAGCTCTGCCGATCCGCTTGACCGCACCGCAAAACTCTACATTCGCGGCAAACAAGCCCGCCCCGACAGCGGCTATTCAACCCCGATCTTTGGACCCAAAGGCGCGTTCATCGGCCACGTCTCAACTGGCTCGCGCAAAGACATCCGCAACGCCGTCGAGGCGATGAACGCCGCCAAAGGCTGGTCCAAATCCACCGGACATCTGCGCGCGCAAATCCTCTACTACATTGCTGAAAACCTCTCGGCACGCGCTGATGAATTCGCAAACAGGGTTACCGCTCTGACCGGAAAATCAGGCAAGACCGAAGTCCAGGACAGCATCAAATCACTCTTCACCTATGCCGCTTGGGCCGACAAATACGATGGCCAAGTGCACGGGGTGCCTATCCGCGGTGTGGCCCTCGCCATGAAAGAACCTGTCGGCAACATCGGCATCCTATGCGGCGACGCACCGCTGCTAGACGTGATCACGCCAATGGCCGCCGCCATCGCGATGGGCAACCGCACAACTCTGATCCCGTCGGCCGCCTACCCGCTGGCCGCGACTGATCTGATCCAAGTCTTGGAAACGTCCGACGTGCCCGCGGGTGTCGTCAATATCGTCACGGGGCCACATGCCGAGCTTTCAAAAACCCTCGCCGATCACCTTGATCTTGACAGCCTGTGGAACCTTGCGGACAGCGCGCTGAATGCGGGGATCGAGACAGCCTCCGCAGGCAATCTCAAGCGCACATGGGCACCTCTTGGAACGCCCACCAGCCGCGACTATCTTGTTGCAGGCACAGAGGTCAAAAACATCTGGATCCCTTACGGCGAATAGGGCTTCTTCCGAGCGGAAATATGCTGGGGGGAGGCCGCAGGCCGGGGGGCAACGCCCCCAAACCAGATCTGTCTTAGATCACAGCTATTTCTTGGCGCGCCAAGTCCCTAACCAACGCGAAACGCGGCCCTTCTTCTCGGAAATTCCGGCACTTGCCTCGTCAAAACGGTGCTCGGCACTGTCCATCAATGGATCAACCGTGCGCTCACGAAACTGCCGCCACATGGCGCGCAGAAACACGATCCCCACGATCAGGAACCCGAAGAAGAAAATGTTGAACCAGGGGATGATGCGCACATCTGGGCCATCCACCAGACGCACCGCAACCGCATTAGGATAGATCGACGCCCAACGCACGCGCCAGCCGTAATGGGTGACCACCGCCCAGCTTTCGCCACGGGCAGCACTCGCGGCTTCGGCTTGCAAATCGGAACTGTCAAATTTGAAATACGGCGGCCAAATCCAGCCGGTATCCTCGTTCCGATACACCATCACCTCGGTGCTGTCGCGCGGGATAAAGCCCAAAAGCCATGTCTTTTTCTTATCCGTATTGATCAGCCGCAAATCGCGAGTTGGCTGCTCGACGGCACCACTGTCGGGTTGCGCGTAAAAGATACGGTTATAGCTGCTGAAATCGGTGCGGATGATCTCGGTCGAGGTGATCTTCACAATGTCATGCTGCGGCAGCACATAGTGCAAAAACAGCCCCGCGATGATAAAAACCAAAACACGGAAAGTTATCTTGATACGGTGCATGTCGAACCTCAATTCGCGTTTGTGATATAGACGATAGCAATCACCACCACCGTCGGAACAATATAGACCAAGCCAATCAGCTTGGGACGAAACGACGCATTATAGGCCACAATCCCCTCGGCGACAAAAGCATCTCGGGCCGCCAAATCCGTGCGGCCCGGATTGTCCTTCGCCCACGCCTTTTCCAACTTTTCGCGGCGCACAGAGCGCGAATAGACCGAGATCGAAAGATACACCACGCTTAGCGCCAGAAACCCGAAAAGCAGCAGTCTGATAAAACTCATTTCTTTCTCCTTCGCACAGCACCCCAAGGGCCAACCGCTTTTATCATATCACGCTTGTGCGGCTTTGGCTCTTCCAGTGGTGCATCGTAACCGAACAAAGCCTCGCGCGTGCCGGCCTTATCCACCTGATACTCGCGATCCAGAAAGTCCACGACATAGGCCCGCTTTTCATCCGGCCATGTGGCGTAGGCCGCGTAAAACGCCTCCTTATGACAGATAAATAACTGGCGCACATCCAGCGGGCACAATTCCGCAAGCAGCATATTGACCAAATCCGCATCCGCATGGTTCTTGGCACGTAGCGTATAGAAATATGCGTCATGCTCCGAGGTAATGCGCGGCCATGGCCCGTCTTCCTCTGCCCAGCGCGCCAATGCCGCCAAGCCCTGCCATACTTGGGGCAGTTTTTCCGCATACCGCCGTCCAAGCAGGCGCAGATCACGCCGTGTCGCCCCGGCCAAATCCTCACCCATATTTGCGGCCACAGAAGCCACCACAAAATCCATTTTCTGATGCAAAATCGCCGCCGCGTCCAAACCCCGCGCCTCGACAATCGGCTCGACCAGATCGTTCAGCTTCAAAAATTTCGCAATCGCGCCGCGGTCCGCAAAGCTGAACACATGCTCCATCGGCAATGCGCCCAAATCGGTATCCGTGGCCGCGATCACCGCAGGATGCTGCACACCGCGCAACACATAGATACCACCAAAATGCGCGGTCCAGAAATTCTGCTGGCTGAAGTCCATGCGCTCCAACTGGATCGGGTTGCGGGTCACATCACCGGTTTGTTTGGCCAAACCGATCATCTGCCCGATCAGCACATCATCAAACCACGCGCCCTCTTGGGTCTTGAACCGATCAATCATTGCGCCCAGCTTTTGACCCGTGGCCAACGTCCCCGACGTCGTATCCGCCTCTATGCGCACCTTGCGAATATCAAACAGATTTGCCGCCGATCCGACACTATAAACCGAATTGACCAACTCGCCCGCCACCGCATCGCGGGCCGTCAGGGCAAACAGTTGCGCGCGGTTTGTCTCGATAAACTGCTTGAGAATGCCACGCGACGTGGAAAACTTTGCGTGCAAAAGAGGTGCGGTTCCCTGCTCGGTCGTGAGCAAAATAAACTGACGGTTCACACCGCGATGGTTGAGATACAACTCATCATCCAACTCCGCCCCGACCTCGGGCGAATAGCCGGAAATATCGATATGAAACTCGTCCAAAGCGGTCTGCTTACCCGTCAGCGACATCAACGCACGATTATACCGCTCCACCAGCACAGGGCTGTCCACGCGGATCAAATTACCAAACATCATGCCTTTTTCGATGAGACGCTTCATAACATCACCATACTTTCTTCACCCAACCGCGCGGCAGGTTCGCCACCGATAGCACCATGATCGGCGCCCAGAGCAGCCCCGCGATCAACCCCAGCTTGCCGTAGAAAGCGACATTCGCCATCAACCCGAACGCCGCGATTTGCGCCCAGCTTATGCCCTGCCACAGATACAGCGCCACAAAGAACCCCGCACTCAGCAAAAACAAAATCACCGTCGACAAAAACGCGATCAACAACAAGGGCCTGACCCCCTCGGGCATGACCATCGACAACAGTTTCGGCACCAGCCACGCGAGCAATGCCAAGACCGCCGCGGGGACAAACAAACCGTCGGAGATCAGGCTCACCCCTTCGCCTCCAGATACCGCCGCTTGGCCTCTTCCGAGCGGCCAAAATCGCGGATCATCGCCTCAATCGCCACCTCATCCGACTTATCGGCATAACGGAATTCACTGTCGGCATAGCGGTTGATTTCCTGTATCACCATGTCCGTGGTAATCGGCTGACGCAGCTCTTCGATCATGCCCTTCTTGGTGTCATAATCCTTGAACATGAACAGATCCGGCTCTTCCATCCATTCATCGGGCAGCTCGAAGTCCATCGCCCGGACCTTCACCGCATCGGTGATATTCTTGATCGCACGACCGGTAAAGCGCTCGTCGGCCTCCTGAATGGCCTTCAAATAGGTCCCCATCTTGGCAATCGTATCCAGATCGCCGGTCTGGTCCTGCACACGATCAAAGACGCGGATCAGCCCCTCTTCATGCGGCGTCAAATGCCCTGCAAAACTGGCTGCAACCGCCTTTTTAATCTCTTGCGCTGAGAACACCTCATGCTCACCGGTCGGAATGTCGTGGTTTTTGCCCATCAACAAATACAAGATATCGATATAGTCATCGCGGGTTTGCGGTCCATCGACCAAGAACCTTGCCCCCGCCCGTTGACGCAACGCATCATCGACATTCTCGGGATAATTCGAGAACATCCCGAACGTGCAATTGCCGCGCACGACGGTATTGGCGCCTGCAAAACTCTCCATCAGCACGGCGGTAATCTCCAACTGCCCCGCCGACGACTGCCTATCGCCGCGCTTGCCTGCCAACTGATCAATATCGTCAATCGTGCCAAAGCCGATCACACTGGGATCAAGAATATTATTGATAAACGCTTTCGCATTCTGCCCCGACTTGCCCTGATAACTGTCAATATTATCGGTGCTTAAATTTTGGTACTGAAATGGATAACCCGCCGTCTGGCAGTAATCATTCACCAAGCCAGCCATCATCTGGATCAGCGTGGTTTTCCCCGTCCCGGGTTTGCCATCGCCCATGAACGTAAAGATAAATCCGCCAAGTTCGGCAAACGGATTGAGCCTGCGCTCAAAATCATAGGCCATCACCATCTTGGCCAATTTCATCGACTGATATTTAGCAATATGGTTGCCCACGACCTCGTTTGGTTTTTTTAACGTCATTGTCAGCGTGGATGATTTGCCCTTTCGCGCAGGGCTAAACCCGCGCACCGAAAAATCATCCGCCTCGACCCGCCACGCGGCCTGCACAAATGGCTCCAGCTTTGAGGCCGTGCTCGCGCGCGCCGCTACCTTGTCCATCAAGGCCTCGGCAAAGGCCAAAACAACCGCGACAACTTTATGCTCGTCGGTCCCTAATGCGGCAATATCGCGGTCCAGTTCCCACAGCGCGCCATGCAAGGCCAGCTGCCCGTTATCAAGCAGCACTTCTTCAACCTCGCCAATCTCCACCGTCTGCTCGGACGCATGAGACCCCAACAAAAACGCCACAGCCGACCCAAATACATAAAGCGTGACCAAGGCATCCGCCGTCAGTAATTCGGAAAACTCCGCGCGGTCAGTCTCCGCGAGTGCGCCTTCCAAATTCGCCCGCTTCAAATCTTTCAGCGGCGTGCGCTCGGCAAACTGGTCCGCCACCGCCAGCGCAATCGCTATCGCGCGGCGCAAACCCTGCAACACATGCGCCTGCAACGGCGACGGCAACCCGTCGCCACCGATCCCCTCGACCCGGGCCGACAACTGTATCCCCTCGGTGCGCACCACGCGGCGCGTCGAAAGCCCCGGCGTGGTTGACCGGAACCGCCGCCTTGTGCCAATGCCAGATGATTTCTCCACCACAGGGGCCGCCCCGCCCGTGGCAATGCGAGGGCTATGATCAAACCCGTCCAGCAACCCCAAGGCCGCCCCGTAATGACTGCGAATATCCTCTTCGCGCAGCTCCATCTGATCACTCGTCTCGCTCATTTCAAATCCTCTTTGGTTTGCCAATATCCCCGCCGGAGGCAAGACATCTTACTTATAACTCAACACGCGGCCCATATCGGACACCACAAATTTGCGCACATCCTTGAACCCCGGCGGATTGCGCTCGGCCAAGGCCTGATAGGGACGCTCGGGCATGATCAACGACCGCTCCATGCGCGACGCCCCCATATCCGCCCCACCGGTGCTAAACGGATCCAGCGCAAATATCTGCCGCTCGACACTGCCAAACCAGCCCGATTTCACATGCTCGACGCGCTCCGAGGTCAATTCCTCCTCGGTCCAAACCATCGCCCAATCTTCACCGACGGGGCTATTGGCTGCCTCCAGCACCTCGCGCAGCGGCCCGGTTTGCATGGTGAATGCGCTCGAATACATCGGACCAATATGAAACCGGCGCAGCCGTGTGGGATGCAGATCGTCAAAATCCTCGTCAAAGCCCTTGGCAATGGTCAGCAACTTCAACCCACCCAAGGATTGCGCCATCAAATGCGCCTGCGCTTCGGGCCAGCGGCGCTCGTCTTTCGGCAGACCGACCTTACCGGTATCCTCCACATCCATGATGTAGATCACCGGCAGGTTGACCTGACTGTCATAGACCGCCCAATGCACCTGAAAATGCCGGCGATCATCGTCATTGCGGACCCAAACCGCGGCGGGATCATTGCGCGCCCAAAACATGCCGCCCTTGGATAGTTCTTCATAATAAAGCCGCTGCGACAACGCATATTGCAGCTTTGTAGGGATCTCCTGCTCGCCCACAATCGTGCGCACCATCTGGTCTTTCAACGCATCATTGGTCGGCATCGACGCCAAATGCGCCCCCGCCTGAAGCGCATCATTGGCCATCTCCAACAGCTCTTGATAGACAGGGAAACCGCTTTCAACACGGTCAAACGTCAACTGCCCCGCATGGGCAAACCGGCCCGAGAAATGATACTTATGCGACAGCGCTTTGAACGTATGGTTCAGCGCCAAAAGATAGCGCGCCAAGACATCAATATCGCGCCGCCCCAACCGCCCCTCAGCCTCCATCGTGGCGGCCACGCGTGTCATATGCTGCGTGATACGCTCGAACTTGCCAAAATAGCGCCGCGTGATGCGGGTATCTTCCAGCTTGAAGTGGTCGAGGGCATGATCAGTTTTCGACATAGGTTCCCCCTATCAGGGATGGCACAGGGTTACCCCTGATCCCCATACTGATTGCTATCATGCTTCTCCACGATCTTCTGGAACCTGCGCACGAACCGCTCGTCGGCCTTGGCTTTCTGTTCCAGCACTTCACGCGCAAACACCATGTGATCCTCGTGGGCTTCCAACATATCAGCCATACGGGCGTTTGTCGCTGACCCGATCGCCGCCATTGCTGTTTGCGCCTCTTGGTCGGTTTTCACGCCAATCTCGTTGATCTTATGGGCCACGTCCTGCTGCTGCGCCGTCTTCAGTGACTTTGACAAAGCATCATACAAAACAACACGTTGCTTGGTATCTGTTTCCAGTTTGTTGATCAGCACCATCTGCGTCGCCGCTTGGTTCTGCAAACTATCGACCCAGGTTTTACCCTTCTCGATATAACGCTCCAGCGTCTGCGATTTCGCAAGCTGGACCTGCTCGGACTGCACCATCTCGTTGTATTTGGTGTTCAACCCAGCCAGCTCGCTCTCCAACTTCGTGCGCTTCGCCGCATCCTGCTCGACCGAAATCTTGCCCTCCAGCGTGATGATTTCTGGATCAAGCGCCAGAATATCCGCGCGGACCTGCTCCAACTCGCCCACGGTCGCTTCACGCTCGTCCAGCGTGCCGGTCAGGTTGGTCTCGACCTTGGACTTTTGCTCGTTCAGCGTCGCCAACTGGCCCTGCAACAGCTTGGTGATCACATCGGATTTGGAAATCAGGTCCTGCAACTTGTCGTCCACAGAGGCGCTGCGCATCCGCTCTTCACGCATACTGTCGGACTTGCCACCCGAAAACCAACCCACAACGCTTTCCATCGTGGTCTTGGATCGCATCTCGTCGAAATCCTTGGAAAACGCCGCCGTCACATCGTCCAGCCCCATAATCAGCTCGGCGATATTGGCGTTCATCAACTCGGTATGCGCGTGCACGTCGTCAAGCGTCGCATTCTCGATATCGATCGCAATATCGGTGCCCGCCGCCATCTTTTGACGGGCGGTTTCAATGCGGCCAGTCAGTTCTGAAATCTTGGACTGCGCCTCGGCAACCTGTGCCTGGCTCTCTTGAATTTGTGTATCGAAATTGGCCATCTGCGGTGGTCCCTCATTAATGTTATACGTTGTTACATAGGCGTGCGCAGAGACGATATCAATTCCCCACGCCGCTTTGCTGCAATCATGCGCAAAAAATACGTCAGGTAAATGGCATTGATGTGAAAAGACCCGCTCCAATCGGGGCGGGTCTTTCAAATGTCTTATAATGGCACGTTGGAGGGGATGTCCGGCAGGTTGGGGTCAACCGCGTCATAATCGGGCGGCCTATCGTTAGCCAGCGCCTCTGGACCATAAATATCCTCCGGATCGATCTGCTTTGCAGGCAACTCGACGCCGCGCATATAGTTCTCCGGATCCACGCGCTGCGATTCCGCCTCGTCACGCACCCGCACCTTCGTGCCAAGTTTAATCTCTTCGTAAAGCTGGATGATGTCCTGATTGAACATCCGAATGCACCCGGCACTGCCCGAGTTCCCGACAGAGCCCAGATCATTGGTGCCGTGAATACGGTAATATGTGTCGCGACCATTGCGGAACAGATACAGCGCGCGCGACCCCAGCGGGCTACGCAATCCGCCCGGAATACCGCGGCGGAATGGCTCGTAAATTTCTGGCTCTGTGCGGATCATATTTGCGGTGGGCGTCCAACCGGGCCACTTGCGCTTCATCTGGATAATACCGGTGCCGGAAAAACTCTTGCCCGCACGCCCGACCCCGACAGGGTAGCGCACTGCGGTGCCGTCATCTTTGACGTGATACAAAAACTTGGCATAGGGATCGACATCAATCGAATTTGGCGGCGCTTCGCCCATATAGATGCCCGTCATGCGGCGGTTTACCCCTTGGGTCAACTCAACCGGAATCCCCGGCAAGTTATAGCCCGCATCAAATATCGGCCCATAGCCGTCTAAAAAGGACATCGCTTGCGGGATTTCGAGCATGGATTCAGGAATCGTGCTTGCACAGGCCGCCGTGGTGCCAAGCAGCAGCGCCCCAAACGCGCGCCGCGAATACTTTGTGGTAATGGTCATCGGGGAATTGCTCCTTGTAAATCGCTTCACACTGCATATCAGGCGTGAGGCAAGATGCAATTCAACGGCCCCCCGATGACCGGGTTTTATGTGGGGCGTGGCCTGCACGCCTCCACTTATTTGTGATCACGATACGATATTATGCTCAGGGCCAAACGGATATTTGGTGATATCCTCGCTTCCGTCCTTTGTTATGAACAAGATATCATGCTCGCGGTACCCCCCTGCCCCCGGCGTACCCTCGGGGATCGTTAACATCGGTTCCATTGAAATCACCATGCCGGGTTCCAACACCGTGTCGATGTCCTCGCGCAACTCCAGCCCCGCCTCGCGCCCGTAATAATGCGACAGCACACCAAATGAATGGCCGTAGCCAAACGTGCGATACTGCAACAAATCACGCTCTTCAAAGAAGGTGTTGATCTTGGCCGTCACCTCCGAGCATTTTGCCCCCGGCACCAGCAGGCTCATGCCGTATTCATGCGCCGCCACATTGGCCTCCCAGATATTCAGTGACGCAGGATCGACTTCCTCCACAAACATCGTGCGCTCCAGCGCCGTGTAATAGCCGCTGATCATCGGGAATGTATTCAGCGACAGAATATCGCCGCGCTCTAGCACCCGTGACGTCACCGGATTATGCGCCCCGTCGGTGTTGATCCCCGACTGGAACCAGACCCATGTGTCGCGGTATTCGGCGTCGGGAAAGCGTTTGGCGATCTCCAACTCCATCGCGTCACGTCCCGCCATCGCGACATCGATCTCTCGCACACCGGCACGGGCCGCATCATGGATCGCATAGCCACCCACATCCGCCACCGCCGCGCCCTGCCGGATCAAATCCAGCTCGGCTTGTGACTTTTTCATGCGCTGCACCATCGTCGCGGGCGCAATATCGACCACCTTTGCGGGGGTCAGAAACGCCTGCAACTTCTGGCTTTGCACCAGCGTCAGGTGATCACCCTCCATGCCAATCACCGCATCACTGCCCGTCACCGACAAAATTGCGCGCCAGTAATTGTCACGCTCCCAATCGGTGTAGGTGATGTTGTCGCCAAAACACCGGCGCCAAGGTTGCGCCGCATCAATGCCCGCCGAAATCGTCACATTATCCGTGGCCGTCACGACCAAGGCATAGGGCCGCCCGAACGCGCAATATAAGAAACCGGAATAATACGCGATATTGTGCATCGAGGTGAAAACCACCGATGCGACGCCTTTATCAGTCATAATCCGGCGCAATCCGGCAAGCCGCGCCTGATATTCGGCGGGCGCAAATGGCAAGACTTCCGCGCCTTGGTGGAACCGGTAAAACTGTGGACGGGTATTCATATTTCAGACCTCGCATCGCAAGGGTCTGATGTGCAGACCCCGAAAGGTCCCGGCGTTCAGGACGACGGCATGTTTGCCAAGCGGTAGACCCTACCTGCGACGACGCCATCGTCGCTTGCTCGTCGTCAGCCTTAAAACCAATCGCGGGCCCGAGCAAGCCTTTGTGCGCCTTGGGGGTGACAGAACGCCAATCAAAGTGCACCCTGCCCGCAGTCCCAGCAAAAACGAGACACCCATGTCGGTTGTTCAAAAATTCATCAACTACTTCAAATCCACCCCGCAACCCGAACAACCCGCCGGATTGCCCGAAGGTAAATTGCGCCTGCATCTGCTGTGCGGCACCTTCGACAGCGCGGACGCGGCGATGACCTATTGCTTTCAGGCCGACGGGGATACGCCCGAGCAAATCACCATCGACCAACCCGGCGCATTTATCGACACCGGCTTTGTCGAGGTTGTGTTTCGCAACATCGAACCGCGCCTGCTGGACTTTCTGCCCGCCCAAGAGGTGTCGCGCACCATTGCCAAAATGAACGGGGCAAACACGCTGGTCATCATCACCGAAGATGCCTTTGGCGGTTTTCCCTATGTGCTAAGTCATTCAGAAACGCTTTATTATCTGGGGCACTATGTTGTTGATGTATAGTCAAATATCGCGAGCGCCAGATGCGTAACCTGATCACAGATGTGGCGGGCCTGCGCGTCGGGCACGCCCATGACGCGGCGCTGAAATCCGGCGTCACCGTGCTGACGTCGGATGCACCATTCACCTGCGGCGTGCATGTGATGGGTGGCGCTCCGGGCACGCGTGAAACCGACCTGCTGGCCCCCGACAAAACCGTAGAAGCCGTCGATGCACTGGTGCTGGCGGGCGGCAGCGCGTTCGGGCTTGATGCGGCCTCTGGCGTCACCGACGCGCTGCGCGCAGACGGGCGCGGGTTTGCCGTGGGCGCAGTGACCGTGCCGATTGTGCCCGCCGCAATCTTGTTTGATCTGCTTAATGGCGGCGATAAAAACTGGACCACGAACCCCTATAATGCGCTGGGGCGGCAGGCCTATGGCAATGCGCGCGCAGATTTCGCGCTCGGCACGGCGGGCGCGGGGTTTGGTGCCACAACCGCAAATCTGAAAGGCGGGCTCGGGTCCGCATCCATGACCTTGCCAAACGGCGTGATCATCGGCGCACTGGTGGCGGTCAACGCGCTGGGGTCCGTAACCGTGGGCGACGGGCCGCATTTTTGGGCCGCACCTTTTGAGCAAAACGGCGAGTTCGGCAACCTCGGCCCCTCGTCCACATACCCGCAAGGCCGCCCCGCCACCAAAGGCCATGCGCGCAATACCACCATCGGCATCGTGGCAACCAATGCGCGCCTGACCCAAGCGCAATGCACACGTCTGGCCACGGCGGCCCACGACGGCTTTGCCCGCGCCGTGGTGCCCAGTCACACACCAATGGATGGCGATTTGATTTTTGGCGCAAGTATCGGCAATAAAACCTGCAATGATTTGATATACCTCGGCCATGCTGCCGCCACCTGCATGGCCCGCGCGATTGCGCGCGGCATCTTTGAAGCCCGTTCAACCCCCTTTGAGGACCCGCCGTGTTACGCGCGCACCTTCAGCTAAACAAGGTGCGGGTCATCGCGCTATCGGGATCGGCCAGCGGTGCGATCACATTGAAATGATGCGCCCCCGCCGCCTGCACCAAATCACAGCGCCATAGCTTTGCAAGCATGGTCGCCTGTTCGATAAAAACAGGCCGCTCATCCGCCCCGACCCAAACCGTGACCGGCACCTGCGGCGGGGCCATATGCACGGGGCTTTCGGCGCGCGCATGGGCCAGATCAAGGCCCAATTGAGCATTCATGCTTGTCTGTAACAACGGCTCCAGATCGGCCACAGGCGAGATCGGCATCACCCGCATCAGCCGCCCATCCCAGTCTTGCCCCGCCAGTCGCGCCACCAAGTGCCCACCCGCTGAATGACCCGCAAACCGCAGCGGCCCCGCGACACGTGCCGCGGCAAACTGCGCCGCTTGTGTGATTTGCACGGTAATATCGGGTATTTGCACTTTTGGGCACAGATCATACGACGGTATCGCCACCGCATAGCCCCGCGCCACAGCCCCCGCCGCCAAATGCGACCAGACCGATTTATCAAAGGCCAGCCAATAGCCGCCGTGCACGAACATCAGCAATCCCTTGGGCGCGCCCAAAGGATAGAAAATATCCATCACCTGCCGCGGACTACCCCCGTAGGCAATATCAAGATCACAGCGCGCAGTCTTGCGAAATGCGCCCGCCTCACGTGCCCATTTGTCAGGATATCCATCGCCATCCGCAATATAGGCGCCATTGGCAAACCGGTCATCCATGTCCATTTTCGCAGGCCTCCCGCCCTTTGCCCTTTACCAAGCCTAGCGGGCCTGTTCTGATAGTGCCAACATTTAGGAGACCACACATGCTCGATGCACACACAAACCTGAAATCCATGCTCAAGAACCCTGATCTGCTTTGCACAAAAGCATTTGTCGGCGGCAATTGGGTCGATGCCAAAAGCGGCAAAACCTTTGAGGTCGGCAACCCCGCGCGCGGCGATGTAATTGCCACTGTCGCCGATCTGGACCGGTCCGAGATCGCAGCGGCGATTGATGCAGCCCAAGCCAGTCAAAAAGCATGGGCAGGTTTGGCCGCCAAAGAGCGTGCCAAAGTCATGCGCAAATGGTTCGACCTGATGATGGAAAACCAAGAAGATCTGGCGATTATCATGACCGCCGAGCAAGGCAAACCCTTGGTCGAGAGCCGTGGCGAGGTCGCCTATGGCGCGTCCTTCGTGGAATGGTTTGGCGAAGAGGCCAAGCGGAACTACGGCGAAACCATCCCCGGTCATATGGCCGACAAACGCATCACGGTGATTTCGCAGCCCATCGGTGTCGCCGCCGCTATCACCCCGTGGAATTTCCCCAATGCAATGATCGCACGCAAAGTGGCCCCCGCACTGGCCGCCGGCTGCGCGTTTGTGGTGCGCCCCGCGTCCCTGACCCCGCTGTCGGCACTTGCGATGGCGAAACTGGCCGAACTGGCAGGCGTGCCCAAAGGCGTGCTCTCGGTCGTGACATCAACCAAGTCGTCGGACGTCGGCAAAGAGTTCTGCGAAAACCCGATTGTGCGCAAACTGTCGTTCACAGGATCAACCGAAGTCGGCCGCATCTTGCTCAAACAAGCCGCCGATCAGGTGATGAAATGCTCGATGGAATTGGGCGGCAACGCGCCGTTCATCGTGTTTGATGACGCCGATCTGGACGAGGCCGTGATCGGCGCGATTGCCTGCAAATTCCGCAACAACGGGCAAACCTGCGTCTGCGCCAACCGGATTTATGTGCAGGCCGGCGTCTATGATGTCTTTGCGGCAAAGCTGAAAGTTGCGGTGGAAAAACTGGTGGTCGGCGATGGCCTGACCGATGGCGTCACACTTGGCCCCCTTGTGGAACCCGCCGCCGTGACCAAGGTGCAAGAACACCTTGATGATGCGCTATCCAAGGGCGGCAAGGTTCTGACAGGTGGCAAACCGCATGCGCTGGGTGGTCTATTTTACGAACCGACAATTGTCACCAATGCCACTAAAGACATGCTGGTCAGCGTGGATGAAACCTTTGGCCCGTTTGCGCCTCTGTTCAAGTTCGAGGATGAAGACGATGTGATTGCGCTTGCCAATGACACGATCTTTGGCCTTGCGTCGTATTTCTACGCCAAAGACCTGTCGCGCGTCACCAAGGTCGCCGAAGCATTGGAATATGGCATCGTCGGCGTGAATACGGGCATCATCTCAACCGAAGTGGCACCCTTTGGCGGTGTGAAACAGTCTGGATTGGGCCGCGAAGGCAGCCGCCACGGCATGGATGATTACATGGAAATGAAATACATCTGCACGTCAGTTTAAACGGATCGGGGCAGGTTTGACCCTGCCCCATCCACTATTTACGCGGTCATATCGATCACGATTTTGCCAACGGCATGGCCATCCGCCAAATGCGCGTAAGCTTTGTCCGCATCGGCAAATTTGAACGTGCTGTCGATCACAGGTTTCAACGCGCCTGCGGCAACCTGATCGGCCAGTGCTTTGAGTTGCGCGCCATCGGGATGCATAAAGAACCAATCAAACTTCACATCATGCTTGGCTGCCAACCCGTCAGTGTCCTGACCTTTGATCGACACCAGATGCCCACCCTTTTTCAGCACTTTGAACGAGCGGTTCATAATCTCGCCGCCGACCATATCAAACACCATGTCATAGTCGGAAATGATCTCGTCAAAGGCCTCGGACTTATAGTCGATCACTAGGTTCGCACCCAGTGATTTGACCAGATCGGCATTGCGCGCGCTGACCGTGGTGGCGACAAACGCGCCCAGATGTTTCGCCATCTGAATGGCCAATGTGCCAACGCCGCCTGATCCTGCATGGATCAACACTTTCTGGCCCTGCTTCAGGTCGGCAAATTCGATAAACGCCTGCCAAGCGGTCAGACCTGCCAAAGGCAACGATGCCGCCTCTGCATGTGTCAGGCTTTCGGGCTTCAGCGCCAATTCCGCCTCTTTTACGCGGGCAAATTCGGCGACGGCGCCTTTGTCGTCTTGGTTCGGACGGGCATAAACCGCGTCGCCAACCTTAAACGTGGTCACATCTTTGCCGACCTCGGTCACCACGCCGCTTACGTCATAGCCCATCACAAACGGGAACGTCAGCGGCATCATGTCTTTCAAATAGCCCATACGCAGGATGTTATCGATCGGGTTGACGCTGGCGGCATGAACTTTGATGATCACGCTATCGTCGGTCAAAACCGGGGTCGGGACGTCGGCAATTTCAACGGCACCTTCATAGGCGCGAATAAGTGCAGCTTTCATGGGAATGTTCCATTTCTTTGAAGTTTTACAAGCGGGTAACTGTGCTTGATCAGGGTCATTAGTTAAGCGCGCATATGCGGATTACGAGACCCCGCGGAATTTATTTTCAAATAACCCTGGGTCACACCAAGGATTGACCTATCCCTCGCGTCCAACCACCATAATGCGCATGGAAACAACAGACGAAGACTTGGCATTTGCTGCGGCCTCCGGCGATGGGGCGGCTTTTGCGTCTCTACTCGACAGGCACTACAATCGCCTGTTTGCGTTCTGTTTCCGGCTGACCGGCACACGCACCGAGGCCGAGGATCTGACCCAAGATATTTGCGCGGCCCTACCCGCCAAATTGCAAAGCTACCAGCGCCGCGCCAAACTGACCACATGGCTATACCGCGTCGCGGTCAACGCCGCCCATGACCGCAGACGCAGAATTGCGACCTACACCAAGGCCACCACAGGCTGGGGCAACTGGGAGATTGACCGCAATGCAGCCGCCGAGGAAGACGCCGTTAAACAAGACTGGCTGACCACCGCGATGGGCTGCCTCAACGACGATCTGCGCGACACGCTGGCGCTCGTCCTTGATGATATGACCCATGCCCAAGCCGCAGATATCTTGGGCGTGTCCGAAGGCACAATTTCTTGGCGCATGTCCGAGGCGAAAAAGCGCCTCAAAGAGTTCAAAGCAAAGGAGGATATGGCATGACCCGCGACCTCAACGACCTCAAGTTCGCGCTGGATGCGGCCACACCCGCCCCTGACGCGGCGCGCAAACGCGACAACATCGCATTGGCGCAACAAAACTTCGCGGCCCTCCAAGGATCGGCAAACGCTGCGCGTCCAACTTCTGAAAACGGGCCAAACGCCCTTTGGACAGGAGTGAAAACCATGCTGAATACCCTTACCTCGAAAGGTGGATTATCCGCGACCACCGCACTTGTTGCTGTTGGATTTTTGTATGTCTCGCCCATCGGGCAGGACCTGATGCGCAACGCCCCCGACCTGACCATCGCCGAGACCGACATTGCCGCAAAAACTGCAGGAACCACGCAGGCCCGTGAGATCGAAGCAGATGCTCTGCAACGGGAGGCACCTCAACCAAGGTCCCAATCGTTGGACGACTTATCTAACGATGATAGCGGAGCTTCAGGTTTGGCAGCAAATGGTCGGCCAATGCCAGAGCCGAGTGCCCGCACGCAAGCACCTGCCGGGTTATCACTTGCAGCCCCTGACATCGATCATGCACAAATGGCAGCACCCATGCCCGCCGATCTGGAAATTCTGACGCTTAACAACACGGAATCCTTTGCCAATATGGCGGCAAATCCGGTCAAAATCACAAGTCAGGAACCAGTATCGACCTTTTCCATCGACGTTGACACCGCAAGCTATGCGGTCGTGCGCTCCAGCTTGCAAAACGGGGCGCTACCGCCGCGTGACGCCGTGCGTATCGAGGAAATGATCAACTATTTCCCCTATGATTACGCAGGCCCCGAGGCCGACGAGGCACCGTTCCGCCCCGGCGTTTCACTGATGCCAACCCCATGGAACGCGGGCACGCAATTGCTGCATATCGCGGTGCAGGGCCGGATGCCTGCCGTGGCCGACCGCCCGCCGCTGAACCTCGTGTTCCTGATCGACACATCGGGCTCGATGGCAGACGCCAATAAGCTGCCGCTTTTGAAACAGTCCTTTCGCCTGATGCTCGACAACCTGCGCCCCCAAGATCAGGTCGCGATTGTCGAATACGCAGGCTCCGCAGGGCAGGTTCTGGCGCCGACATCTGCGTCTGACCGCAGCACGATCCTGAAAGCCATTCAATCGCTTGGCGCAGGTGGTTCAACAAACGGCCAAGGTGGGCTGGAACAGGCCTATGCGGTCGCTGCCAGCATGGCCGAGGACGGCGAAGTCAGCCGCATCCTGCTGGCCACAGACGGCGATTTCAACGTCGGCATCAACGGCCCCGACGCCCTGACAACCTATATCGCAGACCAGCGCGACAGCGGCACCTATCTAAGTGTCTTGGGCTTTGGGCGCGGCAATTTGAACGATGCCACGATGCAGGTCTTGGCCCAGAACGGCAACGGCATAGCCGCCTATATCGATACCTTGTCAGAGGCGCAAAAGGTGCTGGTCGACCAACTGACCGGCGCGCTGTTCCCGATCGCGGGCGACGTAAAAGTGCAGGTCGAGTTCAACCCCGCGATCATCGCCGAATACCGCCTGATCGGTTATGAAACCCGCAGTTTGCGGCGCGAGGATTTCAACAATGATGCGGTCGATGCCGGCGACTTGGGCGCGGGGCATACCGTCACCGCACTCTATGAGATCACCCCCGTGGGCAGTGCCGCACAATTAAGCGACCCGCTGCGTTACGCCCCCCCCGAGGGTGTGCAAAACAACACCGAATTTGGGGTCCTGAAACTGCGCTACAAAGAACCGGGCGCTGATGTCAGCCAGTTGATTGAACTGCCGATTTCGGGGTCCGAGACCGCCGATAGCGAGGCACGATTTGCCGCCGCAATCGCGGGCTTCGGACAACTGCTGCGCGGCTCCAATTATCTGGGCGATTGGAATTACGCGCAGGCGATTGACCTGGCGAATGCCAACCGTGGCGCTGATGATTTCGGCTATCGCACGCAAGCCGTGCAACTGATGCGTCTGGCACAAAGTCTGGCGGACAAGTAGCTACCTGATCCAATCAAGTGATAAGTCAGTGCGGCCAGCGGGGATATATTCGCCGCTGATCCAGCCCTTATACCCATCTTCTTTCAGGCGCGCAAAAAACCCTTTGTAATCAATGTCACCTTGGTCAGGTGCTGTGCGATCCGGCGTCTGACCAACCTGCACATGCACCACAAGATCTGCGACTTTTGCCCATGTGCCCAAGACATCACCGGTAATTTTCTGCGCATGATAGGCATCAAATTGCAGGCGCAGATTGGGGGCATCAACCTCTTTGATAATCCCGCAGGCCGCGTCGAAATCACTTAGGAAATAGCCGGGCATATCGTCTTGATTAATAGGCTCGATGGTCAGGCTTTGCTGTGGCGCCTCGCCCGCTGCCCAGCGCAAATTCTCGATAAAACAGGCCCGCGCACCGGCACCCTCGGCCACCCCCGCCATAATATGCAAATGTTGCGCGCCCAGCGCCTTTGCATAGCGCAGCGACCGCTTGAAATCTTGCCTGAACCGCGAACCTGCAATCGCCGCAAACCCGCGCTCGCCGCCAGTATAATTGGGCGGTGGACAGTTGATCAACGCCAGCGGCAACTCGTTGCGCGCCAACATGTCGAGCATATCAGGCACCGCCACATCATAGGGAAACAGCACCTCGACCCCCCTAAACCCCGCCGCGCGCGCGGCCCCGAACCTCTCTAGAAACGGCAGGTCCGCGAACAGCATCGTCAGGTTTGCGCAAGACTTCATGCCAACAACTCGGCCGCCGGAATGATCGGGAAAAACGCGCCCTTCGAGCGCACCCCGAACCAAAGCACCCCATCCACCTCGGCCTCTTCACCAATCTCGACAAGCCGGTAAAACGACTTGCGGTCAATCAAGGCCTCCAGGTTTGCGCGCACCAAAACATAAGGCGCAGGCTCACCCGTCACCTCATCGCGCTCCACGCGGATCGGCGCATCAGGGCCAGCCTCGACAACATCACCGACGTTGGTTTCAAACACCAAAACCTCGTCGTGCAAATTAAAATCCACCGCCACAAACGGCGCATCATCGACCGTGATCCCGACCTTCTCGACAGGTGTGACAAGGAAATAATCGTCACCGTCACGGCGCAGAATCGTTGAGAACAATTTGACCAATTCCATCCGCCCGATCGGCGTGCCCAGATAAAACCACGTCCCGTCGCGCGCAATGCGCATATCCAAATCGCCACAAAACGGCGGATTCCACAGATGCACAGGCGGCAAACCGCCTTTTTTTGCAGCCCTTGCCGATGCCGCGAGGCTTTCTGCACTCGGGGTCACGATCTTTTGTCCGTCCGTTGGTTTTGCCATTGGGGTCACCTGCGTTATCTGTTGTTATAAGCATATAAGCGAAACAGGAGCATTGTCATGGTAAACCCCGATCAATTGGTCGCCGATATCGAAACTTTAGGCACCAAATTGGCCGCCGCACGTGTCAGTATTGGCAAGCGGTTCATCGGGCAGCCGCGTGTCGTGGACCTCACGTTGACCGCGCTGATCTGCGGCGGTCATGCCCTGCTGATCGGTCTGCCCGGCCTTGGCAAAACCCGCCTTGTCGATACGCTGTCCACAGTGATGGGCCTGCATGGCAACCGGATCCAGTTCACCCCCGACCTGATGCCCGCTGACATCCTCGGCTCTGAAATCCTTGATACCGCCGCTGATGGCAGCCGCGCGTTCCGCTTTGTCAAAGGGCCGGTGTTTTGCCAGCTTTTGATGGCCGACGAGATCAACCGCGCCAGCCCACGCACCCAATCCGCCCTGTTGCAGGCGATGCAGGAAAAAGAAGTCACAATCGCCGGTGAACACCGCCCGCTTGGTGTGCCATTCCATGTTTTGGCCACGCAAAACCCGATCGAGCAGGAAGGCACCTATCCCCTACCAGAGGCGCAACTCGACCGCTTCCTCGTGCAGATCGATGTGCCCTATCCTGATCGCGAAACCGAACGCGACATCCTGATCGCAACAACAGGCATCTCAGAGGATGAAGCAACACCTGTGTTTACCGCCGGTGAACTTCTCAGCGCCCAGACGATCCTGCGCCAAATGCCGGTGGGTGATCATATCGTCGAGATGATCCTTGATCTGGTGCGCGCCTGCCGCCCCGATGCGGCGGCCCCCGCCCCCGTGCGCCAATCGGTTAGCTGGGGGCCCGGACCGCGTGCCGCTCAGGCCCTGATGCTGACCGTGCGCGCGTCTGCCTTGCTTGACGGACGCCTCGCCCCTTCCGCCGAAGACGTGATGGCCATGGCCGTTCCCGTGCTTGAACACCGCATGGCGCTGACCTTTGCGGCGCGGGCGCGTGGCGACACCGTGGTCGATATTATCCAAAGCGTCGCCGCCGAGATCACCCGCACAAAGGCCGCCGTCGCGTGACATCCCCCCTGACCCTGCGCACCGACGCCCAAAGTCTGGCCGACCCGCTGCCGGCACTTTTGGCGCAGGCCGATCATCTGGCCGCGACCGTCCTTTTGGGCGATCACGGGCGCAGGCGTGCGGGCATGGGCGACACGTTCTGGCAATACCGCGCCGCACAATCAGGCGATGATCTGCGGCACATCGACTGGCGCAGGTCCGCTCGCGCCGACAGCAATTTTGTCGCCGACAAAGAATGGCAAATTGCGCAATCCGTCTTGCTTTGGGTCGATCACGCGGCCTCGATGTCATTTACCTCCTCCGACGACACCCCCACCAAAGCGGCGCGTGCCCGCGCGCTTGCACTTGCGACCGCAATTCTGCTGGACCGTGGCGGCGAACGGGTCGGGCTGACAGGCACCCGCCTGCCACCGCGTCGTGGGTCTGGTCAGATCACACAAATGGCCGCCATCCTGTGCGAAGACAGTGCCGCAGACTACGGCGCACCCGACGCAAACGACATCACGCCCCATGCGCGGGCGGTTTTTATCAGCGATTTCCTCGGCGATATCAGCGGCACCGAAGAGGCGCTATTCAAGGCCTCCGACACCGGCGTGCGCGGCGCGCTTTTGCAAGTGCTCGACGCGCAAGAAGAAACATTCCCGTTCCACGGGCGCACGATTTTCCAATCCATGGGCGGCGGCTATGAGCACGAAACCCTGCAAGCAGGCGAGTTGCGCAACCGCTACCTCGACCGCTTGGCCGCGCGCAAGGCACGGCTAGAACTGCTGGCCCAGCGCACCGGCTGGCAATTCCACACCCATCACACCAACACGCCCGCGACATCGGCGCTGCTTTGGCTGTATAAATCACTGGCGAGGCAGACATAATGTGGACCCTCGGCCCCCTTGGCTTTACCGCACCCCTGCTGCTTTTGAGCCTGATCATCCTGCCGATCTTGTGGCTTTTGCTGCGCGCCGTGCCGCCCGCACCGGTCACGCGGCGGTTCCCCGGTGTCGCACTTTTACTTGGCCTGACCGATAAAGAAAGCCAATCGGACCGCACCCCTTGGTGGCTGCTGCTCTTGCGGCTCTTGGCGGTCGCGGGCTTGATCATCGGCTTTGCAGGGCCGGTTTTGAACCCGAGCCAAACCAAATCCGGCAGCGGTGATCTGCTGATCGCCCTTGATGGCTCATGGGCGGGGGCCGCAGGATGGTCCGCGCGTATCGACCGGATCGACGCGCTTTTGGCAGAGGCATCACGCGGCGACAGGCGCACCGCCATTGTCAACCTCTCGGACCTGCCGTTAGGCGATATCCCCTTTGCCGCCCCCAGTGAATGGCGCGACAGGTTGGCCGGTTTGCAACCGCAACCTTGGCAGCCATCCCAAGATGCAATCGACTGGCTGGCCGCCCAAAACGGGGCGTTCGAAACCAACTGGATGTCAGATGGCATTGATTGGGACGGGCGGCGCGACCTGCTGGCCGCATTTGAGGATCGCGGTCCCGTCACCATCTACCAATCGCCGCGCGCGACCTTCGGCTTGCGCCCGCCGCGCTTTGAAAACAACGAAATACTGGTCTCTGCGGTGCGCACCCCTGTGGGCAATGCAGCCACGGTGCCGCTGACCGCAGTGGGGCTTGACCCTGCGGGCATCGAGCGGGCGCTGCAAACCATCGACCTCGCATTCGCCGCAGGTGACGCCTTGGCCGAAACCGCCCTGATCCTGCCGCCGGAACTGCGCAACCGCGTCACCCGTTTCGAGCTGACAGGCCAGCGCAGCGCTGCCGCCGTTAGCCTGACCGACGACACCCTGAAACGGCGCAAGGTCGCCCTGATCGCGGGAAATGAGGACCGTGAAGCGCTTGATCTGTTATCGCCGCTGCACTACCTGCGCGAGGCCCTGTCGCCCACCTCCGATCTGATCAACGGGGCGCTGTCGGACATCATTCTGGCGAACCCCGATGTGATCGTGCTGGCCGATGTGGCAACACTGGGCGGTTTGGAAACCGACGCGCTAACCGATTGGGTCAAGGACGGCGGACTTTTGTTACGCTTTGCAGGGCCACGCCTGTCGGCCTCCGATGTGGGGCGTCGCCAAGAGGACCCGCTTTTGCCGGTGCGCCTGCGCGCAGGTGGGCGCACGGTCGGCGGCGCAATGAGCTGGGGTGAGCCAAAAGCGCTGGCACCCTTCCCAGACGGATCGCCCTTCTATGGGCTGCAAATCCCTGACGATGTGACCGTCTCGGCGCAGGTCATGGCGCAACCCGATCCGACGCTGGCCAGCCGCGTCATCGCAGGTCTGGCAGATGGCACACCTTTGGTCACCCGCAAGGATCTGGGCTTGGGACAAGTCGTGTTGGTGCATGTCACAGCCAACGCCGAATGGTCGACCCTGCCGCTGTCAGGGCTGTTTGTGCAGATGCTCGACCGGCTGGCAATCTCGACGCGCGCGCAGATCACCGACCCGACCGAACTCGGAGGCACAACATGGCTACCGGCCACGGTTCTTGACGGCTTTGGGCGCTTGCAAGACGGCAGCGCATTGGCGGGGATCGACGGAGCCCTGCTGGCAGACCGCACCGCAAGCCCGACCCTGCGACCGGGGCTTTACGCCGGCCCCGAAAGCCGGATTGCGGTCAATGTGATTGGCCCCGACACCACCTTGTCAGTCGCCGCATGGCCCGCGCGCATTGCGGTCGAAGGACTGGCCACAACGCGCGAAATGGCGATCAAGGGCTGGCTTTTGTCGGGCGCATTGATGCTCTTACTGGTCGATGTGATCGCCTCGCTTTTGCTGGGCGGGCGGCTGCGTGGGCCGCGCGCTGATATCACCGCAGGTCTACTGGCGCTCTTGCTTTTTGCCCCCGACGCCCAAGCCCAAGTCCAGGCCCAAACCAGTGATGCGGCGGCCATCGCGGCAACCTCTCAAGTGGTCTTGGCGCATGTCCTGACTGGCGATAAAGCCACCGATGACATCGCGCGCGCAGGCCTTGCAGGGGTGTCGCGGACCTTGTTCCGGCGCACATCTATTGAACCCGCAGCCCCCGTCGCGGTCAATATCGAGACCGACGAGTTGGCATTCTTCCCGTTCATCTACTGGCCAATCACCCCCGATCAGGCCCTGCCCAGCCGCGCCGCCTACGCCAAACTGAACCGTTACCTGCGCGGCGGCGGTATGATCATGTTCGACACCCGCGACGCAGACACCGCGCGCTTCGGGTCGGGCAGCCCCGAGGGGCGCAAACTGCAAGCCATCGCGCGCGGCCTTGATATTCCGGCGCTTGAACCGATCCCCGCTGACCACGTTCTGACGCGCGCATTCTATCTGCTGCAAGATTTCCCCGGACGCTACGCCAGCCGCGACGTCTGGGTCGAAGCCTCCCCCGCAGACGCGGAACTGGGCGAAGGGATGCCGTTCCGCAACCTCAACGACGGGGTGACGCCCGTGGTGATCGGCGGCAACGACTGGGCACGGGCTTGGGCAATAGACGACACAGGCAGTTGGATGTTCCCCGTCGGGCGCGGCTCTGCGGGCGAACGGCAACGCGAAATCGCCCTGCGCTTTGGGGTGAACCTGATCATGCATGTGCTGACCGGCAACTATAAATCCGATCAGGTGCATGTGCCTGCGCTGCTGGATCGGTTGGGACAATAACGATGACACAAACCGTAATCCTTGACCCTCTGGTGCCGCTGATGGCGCTTTATCTGCTGGCCGCATTGGGCACTGTCGTGGTGGCTCTTGCGGTATGGCGCGGCTTGGCCGGCTGGTGGCTGCGGGGGCTGGCCGCAATCGCGGTGCTTTTGGCCGTGGCAAACCCCTCGGTGCAGCGCGAAGACCGCACCCCGCTGAGCGATATTGTGATCGCACTGGTCGACGAAAGCGCCAGCCAAGCGATCAGCGACAGACCGCGCCAAACCGCCGATGCGCTGGTCAATTTGCAGGCGGAAGTCGCGCGCTTGGACAATACCGACCTGCGGGTCGTGACGGTGCCCGACGGCGACGGCGACAGCGGCACACAATTGATGACCGCCCTGTCCACGGCACTGGCCGAAGAACCCCAAGCACGCATCGCAGGGATCGTGGCCATCACCGACGGGCGGGTGCACGACATTGAACGGCAACCAAATCTGCCCGCGCCCTTCAACACCCTGCTGACCGGCAAAGACACCGATTGGGACCGACGCCTGATCGTCTCGAACGCACCGGCATTTGCAATCCTTGGCGAAACCGTAACCCTGACCCTGCGCATCGACGACCAAGGGGCTGCACCGCAGACAAATGCGATCGTGCCGCTCTCGATCTCGATCGACGGCGATACGCCCGTGACATTTCAGGTCCCCGTGGGCCAAGATATCGAACTGCCGCTGGACCTGCCGCACGGCGGCATGAACATCGTGCAGTTTGAGACCCCGATGGCCGCAGGTGAATTGACCGACCGGAACAATGCCGCCGTGGTGCAGATCAACGGGGTGCGCGACCGCTTGCGTGTGCTCTTGGTCTCGGGCGAGCCGCATGCGGGCGAACGCACATGGCGCAACCTGCTGAAATCCGACGCCGCCGTGGACCTTGTGCATTTCACCATCCTGCGACCGCCCGAAAAACAGGACGGGGTGCCGGTGGACGAATTGTCCCTGATCGCTTTTCCAACCCGCGAGCTGTTTCTGGAAAAGATCAACGACTTCGACCTGATCATCTTTGACCGCTACCGCAGGCGCGGCATCCTGCCCAACGCCTATCTTGAAAACATCCGCGATTATGTGACCCAAGGCGGCGCGGTCCTGATTTCCGCAGGCCCCGAATACGGCGGCGCAGAAAGCATTTACCGCTCGCCCTTGGGTGACATCCTGCCCGGCGCGCCCACCGCGCGCGTGTTCGAGGAAGGCTACACACCGCAAATCACCGCCCTTGGCGCGCGCCACCCTGTCACGGCCGGACTGGAAGATTTTTCGCCCAACCCTGACGGCGACGGGCCAGGCTGGGGGCGCTGGTTCAGACTGGTGGATGTGCTGGTGCCGGACACGGCCAAGGTGGTGATGTCGGGCTTGGGCGACAGGCCCTTGCTGATCCTCGACCGGATCGGCGAAGGGCGGGTCGCTTTGATAGCATCCGACCAGTCATGGCTCTGGGATCGGGGCTTTGAAGGCGGCGGGCCGCAATTGGAGTTATTGCGGCGCTTGGCCCATTGGATGATGAAAGAACCCGAACTGGAAGAAGAGGCGCTCTGGGTCGAGCCCACAGGGCAAACCATGCGCATCATCCGGCGCACTTTGGACGAGACAATCGGCGACGTGACCGTGACACACCCCGACGGAACCGAGACGGTTTTGCAACTGACCGAGGTTTCACCGGGGCGGTTTGAAATCCTCTGGCAGGCCCCTGATGTCGGGCTCTACCGGCTGCGCGAAGGCGACACCGAAACCGTCATCGCACTGGGCCCCGCCGCACCGCGCGAATTTGAACAGACCATCGCATCCGGCGACATTCTGGCCCCCGCCACCCAAAGCACGCGCGGCGGCGTATCGCGCATTGAAAACGGTGATGTCAGCGTGCGGACCGTGCGGGCAGGCAGGCCCGCAGCAGGGCGCGGCTGGATCGGGATCACCCCGCGCGGCGCGTTTCAAACCGCAGATGTCAGCGTCAAGGCATTGCTGCCCGCTTGGGCATTTTTGCTACTGGCGGGGCTTCTGACCCTCGGCGCATGGCTGCGCGAGGGGCGTAAGACGGGTTAAACTCGTCTACCTTAGCGTGACTTCAACCCGCGTATCTGACCAGCCATCGACGTTGCAACGGCTGCGAATATACACCACGTCGGGCAGATCAGCGGTGATCGTCATGCTTCTCGTGAACGGCTGCTCTGTCACATGCGGATGCACCAGAACGCGCAGGCCCAACGCATTGCCCGCCGCATCCTCGACCGCCCAGCCGTCGGCATAATGGTCCCAGCCGGTATCTGGGTGTGCCACCGTCACATCAAAGCGCCAGCCGCCGCCTGTCTGCGTCGCTGTCGCCGCCACAGTCTGGGGGGTTTCGGCCATAGCAGCGGTTCCCACCAACGCAAACACACATGCAAACTTCATGGATCAGCCTCCAACAAAATGCTCCGCGGCATGGACGCGAATTCGCGCGACCAAACCACCCACACCACCGCAAGCGTAGCGACAAACAACGCCAGCGCACCCAACAGCCACGCCAATGCGCCCAGCGCAAAATACATCGACCTCAACCCGCGATTAAAATTCATCGCAGCGCGGATATTCAACTCACCCGCTTGGGCCGCGCGCGACCGCGCCACCGGATGCGCGGGGTCATTGGGCACCGCCGCCATCAACACCGCACAATAGCCAAACACGCGGTTCGCCCAGACAAATTTCAAAAACGCATTGGTCAGAATAACCCCGACAAACGCCAACTTGATCTGGATCGCCAACACAGGTGTCATCACCTCGGTCACTTCACGCGCCACCCCGACCAATGGATCGGTATTCTGCGCAAGCGCCAGCACACCACCAATGGCAAAAATGCAGGTCGAGGCAAAAAACGAGGTGCCCTGCCGCAGGCTTGCCAATATCTGGCTGTCGAAAATCCGCGGATCGCGGTCGACAAAAACCTGCATCCAGTCACGGCGCTTTTGCGACATCAAAACCGAGACAGAAGGCCGCGATTTCGGCGGATGTTCAATGATCCACCCCAAACTGTGCCATATCAACACAAGGAACAGGGCGGCGGCCAGATCAAGCGGGCTTAAAACGGCAAGGTGTGCAAACATCTCCATAGCACATGTTTAGCCTGACCAATTCAAACTTGCCATCCGCGATAATTGGTTATATTTACTTACCAATAGCTTTGATTGGACCCCTGCCATGGATATGCCCACCCCAAACGCTGCCGTCATTTCGCGCAAAACCCAGCTTGTTGCGCGCCTGTCCGAAATCCTGCCCAAAGATGCCGTCATCTCGGATGTGATGGAAACCCGTGCGTATGAATGCGACGGGTTGACCGCCTACCGCTGCCCACCGCTTTGCGCGGTCCTTCCGGCAAACACCGCCCAGGTCGCCGCCGTCCTGAAACTCTGCCATGAGATGGGTGTGCCTGTGGTGCCGCGCGGCTCTGGCACATCGCTGGCAGGCGGCGCACTACCGACCGCCGATTGCGTCATTCTGGGGGTCGCCAAAATGAACGGCGTGATCGAGACCAACTACAACGACCGCTATATCCGTGTGCAAACCGGACGCACCAACCTGTCGGTCACCGGCGCCGTGGAGGCCAACGGGTTTTTCTATGCCCCTGATCCCTCCAGCCAATTGGCCTGCGCCATCGCGGGCAATATCGCGATGAATTCGGGTGGCGCGCATTGCCTTAAATACGGGGTCACCACCAACAATCTGATGGGTGTGACCATGGTGATGATGGACGGCACGGTGGTTGAAATCGGCGGCGCACATCTGGATGCAGGCGGGCTTGATCTACTCGGCGTGATCTGCGGATCAGAGGGCCAGCTTGGCGTCGTCACAGAGGCCACTTTGCGCATCCTGCACAAGCCCGAAGGCGCGCGCCCCGTTTTGATGGGCTACGACAATTCCGAGGTCGCAGGTCAAGTCGTCACCGACATCATCAAGGCCGGCGTGCTGCCGGTCGCCATCGAATTCATGGACCGCCCCTGCATCGAGGCCACCGAAAAATTCGCCCAAGCCGGCTACCCGATGTGCGAGGCATTGCTGATCGTCGAGGTCGAAGGCTCCGACGCGGAAATCGACGCGCAATTGGCGCTCATCATGGATATCGCGCGCAAACATAACCCTGTCGAGCTGCGCGAAGCCCGCGACGCAGATGAAGCCGCGCGCATCTGGCTGGGGCGTAAATCCGCCTTTGGCGCGATGGGGCAAATCAACGATTATATGTGCCTTGATGGCACGATCCCGGTCTCGTCATTACCCTTTGTTCTCAAACGGATCGGCGAAATGTCAAAAGAATTCGGCCTTGATGTGGGCAATGTTTTCCACGCAGGCGACGGCAATATGCACCCGCTGATCCTGTTTGATGCCAACAAACCCGGCGATCTGGAGCTCTGCGAACACTTCGGCGCAGAAATCCTGAAACTCTGCGTCGAGGTCGGCGGCTGCCTGACCGGCGAACACGGCGTGGGCATCGAAAAACGCGACCTGATGCATGTGCAATTCGCGCCCCAAGACCTCGAGGCGCAGATGGCCGTCAAAGACGTCTTTGACCCCAAGTGGCTGCTCAATCCCGCCAAAGTGTTCCCGCTGGACACCTCCGCCCCCCGCCGCGCCGCTTAAATCGAGAGAACCCCGCCATGACCCCGCATTCAGAAACCGAATTGGCTGACATGATCACCGCCGCCAAAGGCCCACTGCGGATCACAGGCGGCGGCACGCGCCCCATCGGGCGCGTCACGGGCGATGCACTGTCCACATCCGCTTTGTCGGGCATCACGCTGTATGAACCCGGCGCACTGACGCTTGTGGCGCAGGCGGGCACCCGCGTGGCCGAGATCGAAAAAGCCCTCGCACAGGAAAACCAAAGGCTCGCGTTTGAACCGATGGACCACCGCGCGCTTCTGGGCACCAAAGGCACCCCCACAATCGGCGGCGTGATCGCGACCAATACCTCTGGGCCGCGCCGCATCGCCGTCGGGGCGGCCCGCGATTTCATGCTCGGCACCCGCTTTATCGACGGGTCCGGCACCATCATCAAAAACGGCGGCCGCGTGATGAAAAACGTGACCGGCTATGATCTGGTCAAGCTTCTGACCGGCTCATACGGCACCCTTGGCGTGTTGACCGAAGTTTCGCTCAAGGTCCTACCCGCCGTCTCAGCCACACTGACCCTGACCCTCAAAGACCTCGACGATGCGACCGCAATCAAGGCAATGTCCGCCGCCCTGTCCTCGCCCTATGAGGTCACAGGCGTGGCCCACGACCCGCGCCAATCGTGCACATATTTCCGCCTCGAAGGCTTCCCCGCCTCCATCGCCTACCGCGCCGGTGAACTGGCCAAAAAACTCGCTCCCTTTGGTGCTGCATCCGAGACCAAAACCGACTGGACCGCGATCCGCGATGTTACATCTTTCGCGGGAAAATCCGGCGATGTCTGGCGCATTTCCGTCAAACCCTCCGACGCCGCAGCCCTGACCGCAAAACTTGGCGCGGATGCTGTGCAATACGATTGGGGCGGCGGGCTGATCTGGGCGCTTTGCCCAGCTGGTCACGACCTGCGCCGTGCAATGGGCAACACCGCAGGTCACGCGACACTTGTCCGCGGCACAGGTTGCGGCCCGACCTTCCACCCCGAACCCGCACCAATCGGGGCAATCACGTCAGGGCTACGCGCCAAATTTGACCCCCGCAACATCCTGAACACAGGGATCATGTCCTGATGCAAACCACTTTCACCGACGCACAACTGACCGATCCGGGCACCAAGCGGGCCAACGAAATTCTGCGGGCCTGCGTGCATTGCGGGTTTTGCACCGCGACCTGCCCGACCTACCAAATCTTGGGCGACGAGTTGGACAGCCCGCGCGGCCGCATCTACCTGATCAAGGACATGCTGGAAAACGAGCGCATCCCAGATGCCAAAACCGTCAAACACATCGACCGCTGCCTGTCGTGCCTTGCCTGCATGACGACCTGCCCGTCTGGCGTGCACTACATGCACCTGGTCGATCATGCGCGCACTTACATCGAGCAAAACTACAAACGGCCCCTGTCGGACCGCGCCCTGCGCTGGGTTCTGACCCGCATCCTGCCCTACCCGACACGGTTTCGCATCGCGCTGCTGGGCGCCAAAATCGGCAGGCCCTTTGCGCGCTTCATCCCTGATGCGCGGTTGCGTGCGATGTTGGAAATGGCCCCAAAGGTCATCCCGCCCGTCTCTCGCAACGACGACCCCCAAACCTTCCATGTCGCGGATAAAAAGATGCGCGTCGCCCTGATGACCGGCTGCGCGCAACGGGCCCTGAACACCGATATCAACGATGCGACCATCCGCCTGCTGACGCGATTGGGCGCCGAAGTCGTGATCCCCAAAGGCCAAGGCTGCTGCGGTGCACTGACACACCACATGGGCAAAGAGCATGAGGCCCACGCCACCGCGGCCAAAAATATCCGTGCATGGGTCGCTGAAATGGACGCCGGCCTCGACGCCATCGTGATCAATACATCGGGCTGCGGGACCACCGTGAAAGATTACGGGCATATGTTCCGTAACACTGATCTGGCCGCCGATGCCGCGCGTGTATCCGCCATCGCGGTGGATGTGTCCGAAGTGCTGATGAAACTCGACATGCCCGAAGGGGCCGACAAAAACACCCGCGTCGCCTATCATGCGGCTTGCTCTTTGCAACACGGGCAGAAAATCAAAACCTTCCCCAAGGATCTTTTGCGCAAGGCCGGCTTCACCGTCCTGGAACCCGCCGACAGCCACCTGTGCTGCGGCTCTGCCGGCACCTATAACCTGATGCAGCCGGAAATCTCCAAACAACTCAAAGCCCGCAAGGTCCAAACCATCGACGCGCTGACCCCCGACATCATCGCCGCGGGCAATATCGGCTGCATGATGCAGATCGGTTCGGGCACCGACACACCCATCGTGCATACCGTCGAACTTTTGGACTGGGCCACCGGCGGCCCCAAACCGCCCGCTCTCACAATTGCAAAAAATCGCACACCACAGGTGCCAATCTTGCGGTAATGCCATAATGTCGCCCCAAGCGGTCCGTTATAAGGCCTGCAAACTTGAGGGTATCCATGCGCATTCTGATGATCATCTTTGTCCTGCTGTCCAACGCCGCTATGGCGCAGGATAGTGCACTGGTCACCCTGCAAACCCGCAACGACAGTCGCGGCTGGGAAGGGGTCGGCAGGCTTGATATCGTGGGTAAAGGGTTCTGCACCGCCGCCCTGATCCAAAACAAACTGATCCTCACCGCCGCACATTGCCTTTACGATACCGACGGCAGCCTGATCAGCCCTGACCGGTTTGTCTTTGAAGCGGGCCTGCGTGACGGGCGCGCCGAGGCCACACGCGGGGTCTCGCGCATTCTGGCACACCCCGATTATAACTATAACGGCCCCTCCACCGACACCTCGGAGGTCGCCAATGACATCGCGATCCTTGAACTTGACCAACCCATCCGCAACGGGCGCATCATCCCCTACGGCATCGCCGCCAAACCGCGCGCTGGTGACCAGATCGGCATCGTGTCCTACGGGCGCGACCGTGCAAATGCCGCCAGCCTGCAAGAGGCCTGCGACGTGATCGAGCGGCAAAACGGCGTCATCTTAATGAACTGTGACATCGCATTCGGCTCCTCTGGCGCGCCGATTTTCACGATGCAGGACGGAACCGCCAAAATCGTCTCGGTGGTCTCGGCCATGGCCGATGTCGACGGCAAACGCATCTCGATCGGCACCTCGCTGCAAGAACCGCTTGCGCAACTGCTGGCCTCGTTTCGCACCGCGAGCACCGGCACCGGTCGCAAAATTGTCATCGGTGGCCAGCGCACCGAGACAGGCGCAAAATTCGTCAGACCCTGACAGGTTTCTCGTAATTTCGTCCCCTTGAAACCAAAAACCACCATCCCCACATTGACTGTATGGACGCCAAAACAGGGTCCATATCACCCATGGCGCGGCCAATATCGGCGCGCCAAACACTTGTTATCGCTTGATAAAGGATGACCACTATGCGAACTTTTGACCTGACACCACTCTACCGTGCCACCGTCGGCTTTGACCAGATCGCCGACCTTCTGGACCGGACCCTTGCCGCAGATTCCGGCAATACAACCTACCCCCCATACAACATTGAAAAGACCGATGATGACGCTTGGCGCATCTCGCTGGCGGTCGCAGGTTTTGCTGATGACGACCTCGCCATCGAAGTCAAAGACCGCAATCTGCACGTCACGGCGCGTAAATCAGAGGACGAGGATGCCAAAACCTACCTGCACCGCGGCATCGCCACGCGGGCGTTCGAGCGGCGCTTCCATCTGGCCGATCATGTGCGCGTGACAGGGGCCAGCCACGAACACGGGATGCTGCACATCGATCTGGTGCGCGAAGTCCCCGAGGCCCTCAAGCCCCGCCAGATCGCGATAAGCAAGGGGCGCAAAACCGACGCCAACCTGATTGAAGAAAAATCAGTGAACTAAACTATCCACGACAGCGGCGCGGGCAATGCCTGCGCCGCATAATCTACACGCAGCACGCGCCGAGAGGATGCTTTTGCGGCAGGTCGCGACCGATGTAACGTCAGCATATTTAAAACAAGTATATCGCCTCGCTTCGCAGAGCAAAGCTCTTTTTCCAACCCGTTGGCAACTTCGGCAGCCTCTCCAGCGGCAATAGCCCCACGACGATGGCTGTTTAACGCAATCTCCATCGCGCCATTTTCTTCGTGCGTGTCATCCAAATGAACACGCACAAACAACATGTTCTGCAAGACTTCCAAAGGTGGTTCACAGTGCCAAACCCCCGCCTTTTCGGACCAATTTCGATAGCCTGAAAGATCATATTTTTCATGAACAGCGATAATGCGGTCTTGATGCCACGGAACGCCCCAATTGCTCGCCGCACTCTTATTAAAAGCGACCACACGCACGGGCCGATAAGCGGGGTCGATCTGTGAAATCGCATTTGTGACGCCGCTCAGCGCATTTTGGTCTGCACTCAATCGCGCCCCGGGCTTGCTTCCCAGTGCTGCAAGCTCGTCCAATCTGCCAAGCGCCTCTTTATCGAGCGCATTGCGTAACCACAGTCGTCCCGCTTTCATCAATGCGCCTCGGCCCAGCTCTTGCCCTGCCCCGCATCCACGACCAGCTTTACATCCAGTTTCACCGCAGGGTCAGACGCGTTTTCCATCACATCACGCGCCGCATCAATCAGCGCCTGCGCCTCGTCCTCGGCCACCTCGAAAATCAATTCATCATGCACCTGCAACAGCATCTTGGCATTGATCCCCGCTATCGCATCCGGCATCCGGATCATCGCGCGCCGGATCACATCCGCCGCCGTGCCCTGAATGGGCGCGTTGATCGCGGCCCGCTTGGCAAACCCCGCATGTGGCCCCTTGGCATTGATCTGCGGCGTATTGATCCGGCGGCCAAACAAGGTCTGCACAAAGCCGTTATCCTTCGCAAATTGCACGGTCTCGTCCATATAGGTGCGAATCCCTGGAAACCTCTCGAAATACCGGTCGATAAAGCCCTGCGCCTCGGCCCTTGGAATGCGCAAATTCCGCGCCAGACCAAACCCCGAAATCCCGTAGATCACACCAAAATTAATCGCCTTGGCCTGACTGCGAATAGCAGGCGTCATCTCGTCGAGCGGCACATCAAACATCTCTGACGCGGTCTGGGCGTGGATATCGATCCCGTCCTTGAACGCCTGTTTCAACGCATCAATCCGCGCCACATGCGCCAAAATCCGCAATTCGATCTGGCTATAATCAAGGCTCACCAACACCTTGCCCTCATCCGCGATAAACGCCTCGCGAATACGGCGGCCTTCTTCGGACCGCACAGGGATATTCTGCAAATTCGGGTCCGTGCTCGCCAGCCTTCCGGTATTGGCCCCCGCAATCGAATACGATGTATGCACACGACCCGTCTCTGTATTGATATGTTCCTGCAACGCGTCCGTGTAGGTCGATTTCAGCTTCGCCAACTGCCGCCAATCCAAAATACGCCGCGGCAAATCATGGATCGTCGCCAAATCCTCCAACACATCCACGCCCGTCGAATAGGCACCGGTCTTGCCCGTCGACGGCTTCTTGCCGTCAGGCATTTCAAGGCTCAATTCATCAAACAGGATCTCGCCCAACTGCTTGGGTGACGCCACATTAAACTTGCGGCCCGCCAGCTGTTGTATCTCGTCCTCTAGCCCCGCCATCTTTTGGGCAAAACCATTCGACATCCGGCTTAACGTATCGCGGTCCACCTTGACGCCCGCCATTTCCATCTGCGCCAGCACCGGCACCAAGGGCCGTTCAAGCGTTTCATACACCGTCGTCACCTTGGCAAGGTGCAACATCGGCTTGAACATCTGCCACAGGCGCAACGTAATATCGGCATCTTCGGCGGCATATTTCACCGCCTCGTCAATCGGCACACGGTCAAAAGTAATCGCCGATTTCCCCGTCCCCAACAGCGGCTTGATCGGGATCGGCGTATGCCCCAGATAGGTCTGCGACAACACATCCATCCCGTGATTATGCAGCCCGCCATGCATCGCATATGACATCAACATCGTGTCATCAATGGGATGCACATCCACACCAACACGGGCAAAAATCTTGGCATCATACTTCATGTTCTGCCCGATTTTCAGGATGCTCTCATCCTCCAACATCGGCTTGAGCATCGCCAGACAGGCGGCAAAATCCATCTGCCCCTCGGCCCTTGCATCCGAGCCAAACAAATCATCCTGCGCCGCCGCCTTGTGAATAAGCGGAATATAACAGGCCTGCCCCGCCTCCACACACAGCGATATCCCCACCAATTCGGCACGCATCTCGTTCAGCGCCGTGGTCTCGGTATCCACCGCCACATAGCCGCGTGCATAAATCCGGTCCAACCAGACCTGCAAGGCGCTGGCATCCGACACCTTCTCATAAACCTGCGCATCAAACGGCACCGCCTCGGCCACAACCGCGGCCGGCACTTCAATCTCGGGCGCTTTCGCCCCCAAACGGTCTGCGATCCGCTTCACAATCGTGCGAAACTCCATCTTGGCTAAAAACGCCAACAGGTCCTCGGGCACCGCGTCCCTGATCTCCAAACTATCAAGGTCAAACGGCAGCACCATCTCGCAATCCAGACTGACCAAGCGCTTGGACAGCTCGATCTGCGCGCGATTATCTATCAGGCTCTCGCGGCGCTTGGGCTGTTTGATCTCACCCGCGCGGTCCAACAAGGTTTCCAGATCACCATATTCATTGATCAAAAGCGCCGCAGTTTTAATCCCGATCCCCGGCGCACCCGGCACGTTATCCACACTATCGCCCGCCAGTGCCTGCACATCGACAACGCGCTCGGGCTGCACCCCGAATTTTTCAACCACACCGTCGCGATCAATGCGCTTGTTCTTCATCGGGTCGAGCATTTCCACACCATCCCCCACCAGTTGCATCAAATCCTTATCCGACGACAGGATCGTGACACGCCCGCCGGCATCGCGCGCCTGATGCGCCAACGTCGCAATAATATCGTCGGCCTCAAACCCCTCGATCTCTTCACAAGCAATGTTAAACGCGCGCGTCGCCTCACGGGTAAGGGGCATCTGCGGGCGCAAATCCTCGGGCATCGCGTCGCGGTTCGCCTTATAAAGATCATACATATCATTGCGAAACGTATGACTGCCCTTGTCGAAAATCACCGCAACATGGGTCGCGGCATCCGCACCGGAATTATTATCAATATAGCGCTGGAGCATATTCACAAAGCCACTGACCGCCCCAACCGGCAATCCGTCAGACTTGCGCGTCAATGGCGGCAGCGCGTGATACGCACGGAAAATATACGCCGAGCCATCAATCAAATGCAGATGGCAGCCTTTGCCGAATTGCTGTGTCATAAAACTGCTCCCCTGCATTACGTCAGGGTCGGTTTTGCCACTAATCAGCCAAGGGTGCTAGATCAGACTTTACCCTCAAAGTCCTTGTGCACCAGTTTAGCGTCGCAATACGGGCATTCGACCCAGCCGTGCTCACCCGGAATTTGCAACCAAACACGCGGGTGACCCGAGGCACCACCACCATCACAGGCCACGCGGTATTCATTCACAATGCGAACTTCTGGGGCAGGTGTTGTCATTTCGGGGTCCTGTCTGGTTGCCACGGGTCATGGCCCGTCATATGCCTGTCTAACAAATGCCCGCGCCGGGGGAAAGACATCCATGACAGACAATGCCATCGAAATTTCGGGTCTCAGTAAAACCTATGCCGCCACTGGGCGCACGGCGGCAAAAACCGCGCTGCATGACATCAATATGAACATCCCTCGCGGCATGGTTTTTGGGCTTTTGGGGCCTAACGGGGCGGGTAAATCAACCCTGATCAATATCCTTGCAGGGCTGGTCACAAAAACCACAGGCACCGTCAGAATCTGGGGCTTCGACCAAGACACCAACCCTCGCCAATCGCGCGCCGCCATCGGCATCATGCCGCAAGAACCGCATCTCGACCCGTTCTTCACCCCCGCAGGCTCGCTTGATGTGCAGGCAGGGCTTTACGGCGTGCCAAAATCGCAACGCAAAACCGCCGAAATTCTCGAACTCATCGGCCTGACCGACAAGGCCAACGCCTACGCGCGCTCGCTGTCCGGCGGGATGCGGCGCAGGCTCCTTCTAGGCAAGGCGCTGGTGCACTCGCCGCAAATCCTCGTACTCGACGAGCCCACCGCTGGCGTCGATATCGAGCTGCGCAACCTACTTTGGACCAACGTGCGCAACCTCAACAAACAAGGCGTGACCATCATCCTGACCACGCATTACTTGGAAGAAGCCGAAGCCATGTGCGACGAGATTGCGATCATCAACCACGGCAAACAAATCGTGCGCGACAGCACTGCAAATCTACTCGGCAGGCTCGACCACAAAACCCTCGTGATCCGTCCTGCTCGCGACGCAAACCTGCCCGCCCTGCCCGACACAATCACCGGTCAAAAACGCCACGACGGCAGGCTCGCCTTCACCTATCAGTCCAACACCACCAGCGCCGATGCCGTCCTTGATATCATTCGCCGCGCAAAAATCGAAATCAGCGACATCACAACCGAACAATCGGACCTCGAAGACGTCTTCCTGGCCTTAACCAAAAATTAACCCCGCCTCGCTTTTTTGAAAATACTCTCGCCGACGGCATCTTAATCCTGCAACATCCGCCCCAACGGTTTGCCGCCCAAAATATGCATATGAAAATGCGGCACATCCTGCACACCGTGCACGCGGGCATTGGCAATCGCGCGAAACCCTTGGGCCACATCGCTCATCTCACAGACCGCCGCGATGGCCGCAAAAAACCCCGCCTGCTCCGCCACGCTGGCGTTGGCCGCAAAATCGTCCATACTGACATAAGCCCCCTTGGGGATCACCAGCACATGCACCGGCGCTTGGGGGGCAATATCCTTAAACGCCAGCGCATGGTCATTTTCAAAAACCGTGCTGTTGGGGATTTCGCCGCGCAGGATTTTGGCAAAAATATTCTGGTCATCATAGTCGAATGTCATAGGGCACCTTAGTCAACAAAAAGATAGGGCGTTTCAGCCAGCTGTCGGGACGTATCATCATCCACACCCAGAAACTGCGCAATAGCCGGCGCATTTTCCTGCGGACTTAGCGATTCCTTGATCACCGAATGATGCGCAAAACCCGCATCGCGAATCCGGTCGCTTTCAAACAACACATCATAGCGGATCGTGGGCAAAAGCTGCGCCAACGTCTCGGGCGAGGTCTGATCACCAGCCAGCCCGACGCGGCGGGCGTGACCGGCCAAATACTCGTCGGTCAAACCGCATTCGATCTCCAACAACTTGGTCGTCGACCGATCTGAAAAGAAATCCTGCATCAGATCAAGGCTCGCCGTGTCCAGACAGATCACCAACTTGTTGGTCTGGTAATAATCAAACAACATGCGCATCAACGCGCGGCGGTGACGGGTGCGCTTGCCCAGCGTCGACTGAATGCCCCCCAAATCCGGCAGATCGGTCTCTTCCTCGTTAAAAATATAATCAATCACCGGAATTGTCGTGTGCTGGCGCATCGCGGCCGTCAACCGCTTGGCCACATGCCACTTCTTGCACGCGACAATCAACAACTCCCGCTCTCGGCCAAGCGAGGTCTCGGATTCCCAAAACCGCGTTGCAAAACGGCGCCCGATACGGCCACGCCCCGACAGAAACTTGAACAATCCACGGCCCTCGTTGGACACCTTGAAATCATCGCGCCCAGAGGCATAAAGCACCCCCAATCGCTCTTTCAACTCTTTGGCCTCGGGGCTGATCTTGCGGGCAAACAGGCTGTCTTGGGACAACAACAAATCATAATGATCATTATAAAACGTCACCGGCATCCCGTAGTCGGTGAACATCAAAAACGTCATCGTGCGGGTCTGGATCTCGTTGCCGGGCACCAGATGGCGGACCAGCGTCTGGAAAAATGTCTCGTCAGGAATCCACGTCGTGCGGAAAAACCGCGTCACGTCTTTCCGCTTTTTGGTAAACTCCAGAATCCACTCGATCGTACGACGACGCAACACCCACCACTGCGACCCGATCATCACCTGAATATCGGCAGGCACATCTCGGGTGATGCCCAATTTCCGCTGTGTCCAAAACGACCAATAAAACCTGCGCTTTTGGGTCCGCTCGTTAAAAAAGTGCCGGTAGATCAGCCGCTCTTCCTTAAATCCGGTCTTGATCCACTCGCTCTCGAAATAGTCAAAACTCTCGATATAATCGACATCATTGTCATCAAGAAACTGATGCGCATATTTGGCCGATTTGATCGCCATGCAATCGCCCGACACCATGTAAAAATGCGTGGCCCGCGGAAATGCATCAACCGCCGCCTGCACGGCATACAGCGTGGCTTGCACCAACGACCATTCAGCCCACCCACATTTGATGCGCTTTCGGGCATAGGTCACATTGGGATTATCCGCCAAGGCCGTCTGAATGCGCTGAAACGCCTCAACGGGCGCGCGGGCATCAAAGTGGATCGCAATAAAATCACCCACCGCCGTCAACTGCTCGGCCTGCTGGATAATAGCATCAGGGTCTTTATGACACAGAAGAATGAACGCGATTTTTGCCATATTCCGAACAGTATACCCCAAGCCCATGTATTGTTTACATGTCATACCGTGAACAGACGTTGAATATACAGGGTTTCTTTGCAATTCTTGGTCAACTATGACGGTATAGACGGCAGGACCGCACCAACCGCGGGCAGATGGAGACAAATAATATGGGTTTTCCCGGCACTTGGATGACCGAAAGCGAAAGCGTCGTGTATCGGGTCGTTCCCAAATGCGCCTGCTCGACCATCGGCCAGATCATGTATTATTCAGACCACGGCGCGTTTTTCGACGGCGACATCCACGATGCAACCGGTGGTCTGCACAAATGGGCAATGGAAGACAGCCAGCCCCTGATCACCGCCAATGTGAAGGCGCACAGCAGCTATTCGTTCACCTGCGTGCGCAACCCCTATACGCGCATCCTGTCCTCGTTCTTTGATAAAATCTGCGGCATCCAACGCAACGGACGCAGGTATCGCGGCAACCTCGTGCCGCTTCTGATCCAGAAATACGGCATCGAAGTGGGCGACCCCGAAACAGGGTTCGAGTTTGACCAAATCAAGTCCTTCCGGCGGTTCTTGCTCTTTGCGCGCGACACCATCCGCTGGCGGCGGCCAATGGAACCCGACATCCACTGGTCTGCCATGTCCGGCCATATTTCGACATTCATCATGAATGGCGGGCGCTACGACAAAATTTTCTGGACCGAACAGTTCAACGACGGGATGCAACAAGTTCTCGACAAAATTAACGCCCCGAACAAAATCGACCTCGCAACAATCCCGCGATTTAACGAAAGCGAAGGGCACGGCCCCAAACGCCTGCACCCGGTGGAAGATTACTTTGACGATCTGTCGATGCATTTGATGTGGGAAATCTACAAGAAAGATTTTCAACTGTTCAAATACGACTTCGAAAACCCCGGGAATAAAATGCCCATCGGCGAGATCGACCTCAAAGAAGTGCACGCCAAACTCGGCGAATGATACGCCTGCGGCGAGCGGGGAAAGGGGGGCTAGCCCCCCTCGGCCTATGGCCTCACCCCCCAGCATATTTTTACTCTGAAGAAACCAATTGTTAACCAAGTCCCGACAAGATCGCGCTGCGGAACAGGCAGGCATGCCGATGACCGCCGACGAAGAAGCCGCTGCCACGCCCGCTGCGCCACGCGACTAACGGCTGGCAGCGCACTTCTTTCGCCTCTTCAGAGCCAAAATATGCGCGCCGCAGGCACATACCCTCTCGACGACCGCAACATCCGCGTTACATGCTGGCCATGAAGGGGGAATTCATATGCGCAGTGTCTTGATCATCGGCTCGGGTCCCGGCGCAGTTCAGGCTCGCGACTGGACGCAAAATCCATTTGACCACACACTCGCGATCAACAATGCATGGCAAGTGCGACACGACTGGGACAGCCTGATTTTCCCCGATGATTTCCCGTCAGACAGGCAACCCCGAACCGATGCAACCCAGCACAAAATAATCCGCTCGGGCGATTATGTCCCGGTCCAGAACCGGTTTGGAGGCTTTGTCTACGCAGGTGGCACCATGGCCTTCACCGCCGCATATTGGGCACTCGGCACCCACAATCCGCAAGTGATCGCAATGGTCGGATGCGACATGATCTACCCTGCAACAGGGCCGACACATTTCTACGGCACCGGCCAACCAGACCCGTTGCGCAACGATATCTCGCTGCGGTCACTGCCCGCAAAATCGGCACGCCTCATGGCGCTCGCGGCACAGCGCGGCTGCGCAATGGTGAACCTGTCGGATGGTCCCAGCCAACTGACCTTCCCGCGCGCGCACCCGTCGTCTGCCGCCGCGCATAAACCGCTGCAACACAGTGCATCCGCCGTCGCGGCGGCCTTGGCCGAAGAGGCACGACTGGAATATTATGTCCCGTCCGGTAAATACTGGAAAGAAGAGGCCCGCTTTGACCCTGCCAAAATAGACGCTCTCGACGCTATGTGGCTGGCACTACGCCCGCCTTTGCAATAAGCTCCTTCAGGTCTTGCTCGGGGCGCGCACCGATATGGCCAATCACCTCGCCCGCCGCAATATTCCCGATCCGTCCACAATCGGGTAAGCTATAATTCTCCGCCAGCGCCCAAAGAAACGCACCCGCAAATAAATCCCCCGCACCGGTCGCATCGACAATTTGCACCGGATCGGCAGGCACGTGCCAGCGATCCGGTCCCGACAGAATATACGCGCCATTGGCGCTATCGGTGCAGGCCACGACCGCAACTTCGGCAGCCGCCAGCGCCAAAGCCGCATCAAAATCGTCGGTTTCGTACATCGACAACATCTCGGCGCGGTTACAAAACAACAAATCCACATCCGCCGCTATCATGCTGCGAAACGCCTCGCGATGCCGGTTCACACAAAACGGATCGGACAGGGTCAGCGACACGCGCCCCCCCGCCGCCTTGCACGCGACAATCGCCTTGGCAAACGCCGCGTGGCTCTCGGGTCCGTCAAAACGGTAGCCCTCCAGATAAATCCACTCGGCCTGCGCCATCTGCGCTTCGTCAATATCGGCGACTGTCAAAAACTCGGTCACGCCCAGATAGGTGTTCATCGACCGCTCGCCATCAGGGGTCACGATCACCAGACAACGGCCCGTCTCGTCCACGGCATCCTTTGGCGCAAAGGCCGTCTCATAAACCGCCCCCTGCGCGCGCATATCATGGGCAAAAATCGTGCCCAACTGATCGTCCTTCACCTTACCGACATAGGCAGTGCGCCCGCCCAGATGTGCAATGCCCGCAATCGTGTTGGCCGCAGATCCGCCAGACACTTCGCGCGCAGGCCCGATCAACCCATAGAGCTCTACCGCCCGGTCCATATCGATCAGCTGCATGATACCCTTCTCGATTCCCGCCTGCGCCAAAAAGCTATCACCCGCGCGCGCCAACACATCGACCATCGCATTGCCGATGCCCACGACCTGAAATTTCTTCATAGATTCTTATCCTCAAACAGACACAGATCGCGGATCAAACAGGCCGCGCATTTCGGTTTTCTCGCGACGCATGTATAGCGCCCGTGCAGAATTAGCCAGTGATGCGCGTGCAGCTGAAAATCCGCCGGCACGTGGTCCTCGACTGCCCTCTCCACGGCATCAACATCTTTGCCAACCGCAATCCCGCTACGGTTGCCCACGCGAAAAATATGGGTATCCACCGCTTGGGCGGGCTGGCCCCACCACATGTTCAACACCACATTGGCGGTCTTGCGCCCCACGCCCGGCAATGACTGCAAGGCGGCGCGCGAATTGGGCACCTCGCCGTCAAACTCATCGACCAACAACTGGCTCATCTTGATGACGTTCTTGGCCTTCTGGCGAAACAACCCGATCGTCTTGATGTGCTCTGTCACACCCTCAAGCCCCAGCGCCAGCATCTTGTGCGGCGTATCCGCAATCGCAAACAACCCCCGCGTCGCTTTGTTCACACCCGCATCGGTCGCCTGCGCCGACAATGCCACAGCCACCACCAGCGTATAGACATTCACATGCTCCAGCTCACCCTTCGGCTCTGCTTCGGCGGCGTGAAAGCGCTCAAATATCTCTCGGATCGTCTTATAATCAAGCTGTTTTACCATGCCCCAATCTATGCGCAATTTTCGGGTCGCGGGCAACCGCCCCGTTGCCCTAGACTGCCCTCATGGAACAGCAAAACACATATCATTATCAAACCATGCGCCGTGCAATCGACCTGATCGACGGGTCGGCAAACAGCCCCCTCGCACTGGCTGACTTGGCCGCGCAAATGAACATGAGCCCTGCCCACTTCCAACGGTTGTTTTCGCAATGGGTTGGTGTGTCGCCCAAACGCTATCAACAATATCTAGCCCTCGACCACGCCAAATCCCTGCTCGCAGACAGGTTCACCACCCTCGAGACCGCAGACGCCATCGGGCTCTCCGGCTCTGGCCGGCTGCACGACCTGTTTGTGCGCTGGGAGGCCATGAGCCCCGGCGATTTCGCGCGCGCAGGCGACGGGCTCACCATCAACTACGGCTGGTTCGACAGCCCCTTTGGCCCCGCCCTCTCGATGGGCACAGATCGGGGCATCTGCGGGCTGGCGTTTGCGGCCGAATTTGGCCCCGACGCCGCCATGTCCGACCTGCGTGCCCGCTGGCCCCATGCAACATTTGTCGAAAACCCTGGTGCCATCTCGGCATGGACCACCGCCGCCCTCGGCCTCTGCGGCGACACGGCGCTGCACATGATCGGCGCGCCATTTCAACTGCAAGTCTGGGAGGCGCTGCTGCGTATTCCCTCGGGGCATGTCACCACCTACACCGAAATCGCGACCGCCATCGGTCGACCAAAAGCCGTGCGTGCCGTGGGCACCGCCGTCGGGCGCAACCCTGTCAGCCTGCTGATCCCCTGCCACCGGGCGCTGCGCAAATCGGGGGCATTGGGCGGCTACCACTGGGGCCTGCCGGTCAAACGCGCCCTGCTCGCTTGGGAATCAGCGCGGCTTGAGGGTGCCGCTTAAAGGCGAAAAACCGCTTAAACCCGCAATTTCGGGATCGTTATTGGATAGCAATCGCTAATCGGTCATAGCAAGGTATCCACATCGCGCTTCGGCGCACCCATATCAGACGGAATTACAGATATGCCATTTATGAAATTACCACTCGTCTTCGCAGCAGCCTCCCTCGCGCTTGTCGGGGCTTGCACAGAAACCTCGCCAAATGGCGGCCAACAGGCGCGCAGCGGGGCGGCCATCGGCGCGGGTCTCGGCGCAATCGCGGGGATCATCGGTGCAGACACCGCCAAGGAACGTCGCCAGAACCTGGCCAAAGGGGCGGTCATCGGCGGGTTGATCGGCGCAGGCATCGGCAATGCGCTTGATAAACAAGAAGAAGAACTGCGCGCCCAGATGGGCAGCAACGTAGGGATCGTGAACAACGGCAACAACCTTGTTGTGACCCTGCCGCAAGACATCCTGTTTGCCGTCGATTCCACCACCGTTTCGGGGGCGTCTCAAAACGACATCTTCACATTGGCAAGCTCGATCAACCGCTACCCCAACACCACCGTCAACGTGATCGGGCACACCGACAGCACCGGCGAGGCGGCCTATAACTTCAACCTGTCACAACGACGTGCACAGGCCGTGGCCTCCGTGTTGATCAACGGCGGCGTCTCGCCACAGCGGATCCGGTCCATCGGGCGCGGCGAAGACGCACCGATTGCCACCAACGCCACCGCCCAAGGCCGCCAGCAAAACCGGCGCGTCGAGATCATCATCACGCCCAACTAGGCTCTCAAAGCCATGCTGTGATCAGGGGTCGCCACACCGGCGGCCCCTTTTTCGTTGCCGCAATGGGGTTTTGGTCATACAAGTTTACCAATCACCCCGCGGAGAGCCCGATGCCATTTGAACCCATCCAACAGGAAAAATTGTCGATGGGCGTGGTGCGCCAAGTCGAAGGACTGATCCTGCGCGGCATCCTGCGACCCGGCGAACGGCTACCCTCTGAGCGCGAACTTAGCGAACGCATGGGCGTCTCCCGGCCCTCTCTGCGCGAGGCACTGGGCGACCTGCAAGAACGCGGGTTGCTGACCAGCAAAGCAGGGGCAGGTGTCTTTGTCGCCGACGTCCTGGGTAGCGCGTTCTCTCCAGCCTTGGTGGCGCTGTTCTCCACGCATAATGAAGCGGTCTTTGACTACATCCACTTTCGACGTGACATGGAAGGCCTTGCCGCATCACGGGCCGCAAAACTGGGGTCAGATACCGACCTGAAGGTCATCGGGTCGATTTTCGCCAAGATGGAAATCGCCCACACCAAACGCAACCCCAATGAGGAGGCGCGGCTGGACGCAAATTTCCACCTCGCCATCATCGAGGCCAGCCACAATATCATCATGCTGCATATGATGCGCTCGATGTATGAATTGCTGCATGAAGGCGTGTTTTACAACCGCTCGATCATGTTCAAAAACCGGGCCACCCGGGACATTCTTCTCGACCATCACAGGGCGATCAATGACGCTTTGCAAATGCGTGATGCCGCAGCAGCCCAAGCGGCGGTGCATGTTCACATGGATTTTGTCGAAACCGCCCTGTCGGACCAACAAACCGCCGACCGCAATGAAACCTACGCGCAAAAACGGCTCGAACACGAGGAACGACGCTAGCATCCACAATGCGTTCAAGCCCGCCCCGCTTAGTATAACACCCGCGCCTCGAACGACCGTGTCGTCGGGCGCACCGAGGGGCCGTAACCCTCGCCTTTCACATCAGCAAGCTGCGGAAAAAGCGCCAGTAATTCCTGCCTCGCCTCGCGGGCCATCGCGCCAATCGCCTGTTGGCCGGGATGAAAACTTTCCGACAAGATCCCCTCGGCATAAATCAACTCGTGGGTGTCAAACATCAAGTGGTAATAGGTGACTTTGTCGCGCTTGACCTGACGGATGCTGTGATCATTCACCAATTGGATCGCAGGGACCAACACCTCGTCCTCCCCCATATAAAGCTCGGCCCTCCAGCCCGTCAAAAGCATCCGGTGCTGCGGCGACACATAAAGCGGCGCGGTATTGCCCAGCGCTCCGGTTTGAAAACACACCGGCGCCACATCAGGGCGGCCTTCAATTGTCGACGCGGCAATCCAGCGAACCGGCTGCATTCCGTGATCCATCGTCGGGATCATGTCACCAATCGCCAAGGTTTCAATCAGCCTGAGACCATCCGCCGTCTCGATCTGCGTGCCCGCCATAAAACAGGTCACAAAATCCCATGTATATCTCTCGGCATTCAGACCGGAATAATTGTTGCCAATCAAACTATTCAAGGTCACCGACTGGATCGGCCCCGCCTCCAACACCGACTGATCCCCGGGGCTGACATATTCAGGCACCAGATAGGCGTTGCCATCGGTGTCTTGGGCAATCACAGCGGTAAAGGTGCCGGTGCTGCCATCAACATAGGTCACTGTCGCGTCATAAACCGCTGTGCCATCAAAAGTTTGCGGGCGGCCCCCATCAATGCGGAACTTGTCCTGCGGACGGTTATCCATGTCATAGTAGTCTCGGACATTCCCGTTGGGCGACCATTCAACAAAGTTATCCAACAACGGATCACCCGGCCCGCCAAACGTCAGCCCGACAAGCGCGCCTGCGTTTTCCGAATAGGTATTGCCTTCATTGGTGTCGATATCAGCCAATTGGCCGAGCGAAATCACGTCAAACGTGGTGGGCATAACGATTTTACCTCAATAGTTCCGCACTTTTGGCGAATTGAGGGCATGATAGCATCGGTCATCGCAATTTTAAGACGGAAAACCAAAAAACCGCCACGGTCAGCGACAAGTTTGACATATTCGCCACAAAAAAGGCCCACCGCTGATGCGATGGGCCCAAATTCACATGGGTTAAAACCCATCCTACGATGCCGTGGCTTAGTGCAGCTTCGCTTCAACAGTCGCAATCGCGTCTGTGATCAACTGGTTTGCACCCTTGGCGTCCATCTGCGCGGCAATCACGTCCTTTGCGGCACCAACGGCAACCACAACGGCTTGATCTTTCACCGCTTTCACGGCAGACGCCTGTGCGCTTGCGATCTGCTCTTGTGCGGCAGCAAGACGGCGCGTGATAGATGCCGCTATGTCAGCCTTGGCAGCCGTCGCAGCAAGGGCGGCCTCTTCTTTGGCAGCCTCCACAATACGGCCCGCCTGCTCGTGCACTTCCTTCTGCTTGCGCTCATACGAGGCCAACAGGGATTGTGCTTCCTCGCGCAGGGCTTTCGCCTCGTCAAGCTCCGCCTTGATCGCAGCCGAGCGACCGTCCAGCATTTCGCCGACTTTGGATGGCACTTTATAATAGACCAAAATCCCGACGAACAAAATGAACGCCAGCAACACGATAAAATCGGTGTTGCGCAGCGAAAGAAACGACGCACCCGGCTCTGCAAGCGCAGGGGATGCCACAACAGCAAAAAAGGCAGCGGTCAAATATTTCATGTGCTTAACCTTTCATGCGGGCGGCAACCGCCGCTGTGATCGTTTTCGCATCCGCAGACCCGCCCATCGCCGCAACCAATTCCTTGGCTGTGTCTTTGGCAACCTGTGTGACGCTTTTCACGGCCCCATCACGGATTTCTGCAATTGCCTTTTCGCTTTCCGCCGCTTTCGCCGCAATCTGCGCATCGGCCTTCTTGATCTCGACATCAAGATCGGCCTGAATCTCTGCTTTCGCCTCGGCGACAATGGCACCTGCTTGGGCGCGGGCATCCGTCAGGGCTTGCTGATAGGCAACCTCTGCTTCAACCGCTTTTTGCTTCAGCTCTTCGGCTGCGGCAATATCATTGGTAATTGTGCCCGACCGCTCTGCCAGAACCGCGCTGATGCGTGGCAAGGCAATGCGCGAAAGCACAAGATAAATCACCACAAGAGTGACTGTGAGCCAGAAAATCTGGTTCGGAAATGTCGCGAAATCCAGCTGCGGCATTCCGCCTTTCGCCTTTTCGACAACGTCTACATCTACTGCCATGTTGGCCCCCGAATACCTTTGGTTTTACCGACCTGCGCACCGCTTAGGGCGCGCAGATCAGCCGTAAGGATAACGGTTTACTTATACAGCGAACATCAAAAGCAGGGCGACGAGGAACGAGAAGATCCCCAAAGCTTCTGCAAATGCGAGGCCGATGAAAAGTGTTGCAGTCTGCGATGCAGCTGCGGACGGGTTGCGCAATGCGCCTGCCAGATAGTTACCGGCAACGTGGCCAACACCGATTGCGGCTGCGCCGGAACCGATTGCGGCCAAGCCTGCGCCGATGAATTTGCCGAGTGCGGCTGCTGCTACGAGTTCCATGAGATTCTCCTTACGATGGAATAAAGTTGTCGTGACGTGTCGGACCTAGTGTGCAGGATGCAACGCATCTTTCAGATACACACAGGTCAGAATAGTGAAAACATAGGCCTGAATGGCGGCCACCAGCACCTCAAGCGCCAGAATGGCGGTGATCGCCACAACGGACACCGGGCTGACCAAGGCAATCGCGGCAAAGCCTGCGAAAACCTTGATAACGGCGTGGCCAGCCATCAAATTACCCGCAAGACGGACAGAATGGCTTACCGGGCGCACAAAATAGGAGATAATCTCGATAATCGCGATGACAGGGCGCAACACAAGCGGCGCATCCTTCATCCAGAACAATCCGAGAAACTTAGGTCCGTGCAACACAAAGCCAAGAATAGTGACCGCAAAGAACACACCAAAACCCAAAACCGCAGTCACTGCGATCTGGCTTGTCGTGGTATAGGACATCGGCAAAATGCCGAGGAAGTTTGCAAACAGGATAAACAGGAAGATCGTCATGATATACGGAAAATACTTGATCCCGTCTTTACCTGTAACGTCCTCGACCATCTTGTAGATAAAGCCATACATCAGCTCGCCTACGGATTGCACGCGGGTCGGCACAATGGCGCGGCCACGGCTGCCCAGCACAAACAAGGCCACGATGCACAACACCGCAAGACCCATCCAGAGCGTAACATTTGTTGGGGTATACCAGCTGATCGGACCTTCACCAAACATTGGCTTGACGATGAATTGATCCAGCGGTTTGAAAACCAACTCTGTCCCTTTTTCAGCTTTCGCATCAATTGCCACGATCTTCGCCCTCATGTTCGTCAGCGGCTGCCGACTGTTTTCTCTGCATCTCTTGCGCCGAACGCAGCATGGTTTTGACACCCGCCGCAAAGCCCAAAAATATAAACAACACCAAAAAAATCGGAAGCGTCCCAAAGAACACGTCCAGACTATATCCAATGCCAAATCCGATCCCGAGACCGGCGACCAATTCAATCACCATGCGCCATGCCTGCTGGGCCTGACTATAGTGCTCTTCACCGTGCTCCTTGACCTGTTCGACCTGCTTTGCCTTCGCCAATTTCGCCTCTAGCGCACGCATTCGGGCACCATCATCGATCGGGTCACGCGGGTCAGACATCAGTTTCAAGTCCCACAAAGAGTTGGACAGGGTTTAGGATGCAGGCGGCACCGAGTCAAGCAAGCGTTACACCCTATCAACCCGTTGTAAAAGATGAGTATTTTTAAAAAAGCGAGGCAAAGTTTTTAGCACGCCACGACACCCGCACTTGAAATTGTTATTCAACCAATTGGTTGACGTTTCCGGGGTGGCGGTTTTAATCAGCTTATGAGCACACAGCTTGATGCCACTTTTTCGGCCCTGGCCGATCCGACGCGCCGCGCCATCCTCGGGATGCTGCTGGAGGACGATATGGCCGTGACAGATGTGGCCGAACCTTTCGCCATCTCGCTGGCCGCGATTTCCAAGCATCTGCTGGTGCTGACCGCCGCTGGACTGATCACTCAGGAAAAACGCGGACGGGTGAAATGGTGCAAACTGGAACCCGACGCCATGCGCGCCGCATCCGTCTGGATGCAAGGTTTCGGGCAAATGGAGGCTGTCGATCTGGACGCTTTTGAAGCCTTCCTCGCGCAAGAACTGGATTAGTCGCGCAGCAGTAACACCAACGCCACCGCCGTTAGCGCAATCCCTGCAACTACGGCCACCGGCGGCGCAGTCCCGCCAAGTGCCACATCCCACACAATGACCCATGCAGGCACAAGATATGTGTAAGCCATCACCTTGGACGACGGCAGGCGCAACGCCGCGAATTGCAACAATGTAAAGGTCGCGGCACTGGCAAATACCGCAGTATAGAAAATCGTCAACCACACAACGGCGGGCAAATTCCGCCAATCCGTCGCCACAATATCCGACCAGCCCACAACCGTCAGCACACCCGCCCCCGCCACAAGCGTGCCAAACGTGAACACCAGCGCGCTCTCGCCTCTGTTCAGCTTTCTGACCAAGGGCGTATAGGCGGCATGACTGACGCAGCCCCAGAAATAAATCAATTCACCCCTGCCAACCTCGAACCGCAAAATCGCCGGCACGTCCGCGCGAAAAATCACCCATAGCGCACCCAGCCCGCCTATGAACAACGCAAACCCCATGCGGCCGGTCAAACGCTGGCGCAACATCACCCACCCAAAGCCCGCTGACAAAATCGGGGTTAACGTAAACACCGCTGCCGCACTGACAGACGGGGCGGTTTTCAACCCCTCGAACATCAACACAAAATAGGTGGCGAAAATAACCGCTAACACCAGATAGCGCCACGGCGCAGCAAACGATCCGGCTGGAAACCCGCCGCGCAATACAATCACCGTGCCGATAATCGCCGCCGCAATCGCAAACCTCGCCGCATTCAACGCCATCGGCGCAATGTCATTGGCCGCCAACACCCCAAGAGCAAACGAGCCCGCCACCAGCACCGAAAACAACAGCATCGCCAAATGGCCGCTGCGTGCGGCAAGCGTCATGCGCCGTGCGCCTTTGCCGCCGCTTTCAAATGCGCCAAGACCGCCTGCACCTTGGACGTGCGGTGCAAATCAACATGGGTCACCAACCACAATGGGGCACCCCAATCTTCGCGCTGCGCGATCACCTCGACCAAATCATCACGCCCCTGCACATCACGGTCTGACAAAAACCCGATGCCCGCACCATGGATCACCGCTGCAGCCAGATTTCGGTTATCAGTCGCAACATAGGTAAACTGCTTGGCACTCACCTTGCTCCTTAACCACTTATGAAACGGGGCACGATTGCTCCCGTCGTCCGACCCCACAAACCGGTGACCCTCGAAATCATCCTCCGACGCAGGCGCGCCATGCCGGGCGACATAGCTTTTGGACGCCATCAACCGCATCCGCAAATGCATAAACGGCTGCACCACATTGTCAGGCTGGTCAGGCATCACGCCCGCGCGGATCGCAACATGCGCCTCACCGTATTCCAACCGGAACAGCCTCTCGCCGGTCATAAACCTGACCCTCAAATCAGGATGCAACTCCTGAAAACTGACCAATGCAGGGGTCAACAAATACGACAGCGCCGCAAGCGAGGTCACCACCAACTCGCCGCTCACCCCCTCGCCCTGCCCTTTGATGCGGCCTGCAAGCTGGGTGAACTGATCATCGGTCGCCTGCGCCACCTGCAACAAATCCGCCCCGGCTTCGGTCGCGGTATAGCCCCTCGCGTGACGCTGAAACAGCTTGACGCCTAAACGGGTCTCCAGCGCATCGATATGACGAATAACCGTGGCATGATGCACGCCCAACACCTCTGCCGCCCCCGACACCGTGCCCTTGCGTGCCACCTGATAGGCAGTGCGGATCTCGTCCCAATTGTCCATTCTCAACCTGTGCATTTACAAACATTCACTGTTAACTTTCCACTATAGCGTTCGAAAATGCAATCGTGCTATTGCAATATTCATCACTTATATACAGGACTACACCATGTCACCTTCCACCAAAAAATACGGGCTGATCGCGATCAAGACCCTGCTGACCGTTGCCTTTGTCGCAGCAGGCACCGCCAAATTCGCAGGCGTCGAAATGATGGTCGGCACCTTTGACGCCATCGGCTGGGGCCAATGGTTCCGCTACCTGACCGGCAGCATCGAGATCGTCAGCGCCGTCCTGTTGTGGGTGCGCGGACGCGAATGGATCGGCGCGGGGCTTTTGACCAGCACAATGGGCGCTGCTGTGCTGTTCCACATCCTCGTGCTCGGGCCAACGCTTGTGCCCGCTCTGATCTTGGGCATCCTGTCGGCCTTTGTCTTTATGACACATCGCCCAACACTGGCCTGACGCAAATACGCGGCCCCGCCCGTCCGGGGCCGCAAACTCTTGACTCCCCCCCTTTGCGGCACTAAACGCAGCCTCAACTCCGGATAGCACCAGCTTTCCGGTCTCTATTCATAGAGATCGCCCTCCGTCAGCGCGTTGCGCCCACGGGGGCGCATTTATTTGGGAAACGCCCACGGGGGCGCTACTGTATTCAGCATCCGCTCCCTATATAAGGGGCTGATGTAACGACAACGAGGGCGCGGCTACGATGTTCGAGAACCTATCCGACCGGCTATCCGGCGTCTTTGACAAGCTCACCAAACAAGGTGCGCTCTCCCAAGACGATGTAAAAACCGCCCTGCGCGAGGTCCGCGTGGCCCTGCTCGAGGCCGATGTGTCCCTGCCCGTCGCGCGCGACTTCATCGCCGCCGTCGAGGCAAAGGCCACCGGACAATCCGTCACCAAATCCATCACCCCCGGTCAGCAAGTCGTCAAAATCGTGCACGACGAACTGCGCCACATCCTGACGGGCGACAGCGATCCCGGTGCGCTCAAAATCGACAACGCGCCAGCACCGATCCTGATGGTCGGCCTGCAAGGCTCTGGTAAAACCACAACCACCGCCAAACTTGCCAAGCGTTTGAAAGAACGCGAGGGCAAGCGCGTGCTGATGGCCTCGCTCGACACCAACCGGCCTGCCGCGATGGAACAACTGGCCATCCTTGGCGCACAAATCGGCGTCGACACCCTGCCCATCGTCAAAGGCGAAACTCCGGTTCAAATCGCGCGCCGTGCCAAAACCCAAGCCTCGCTTGGCGGCTACGACGTCTACATGCTCGACACTGCAGGGCGCTTGCACATCGACGCCGAACTGATCGCGCAAGCCGCCGAAGTGCGCGACGTCACCAACCCGCGCGAAACGCTTTTGGTCGTTGACGGTCTCACCGGCCAAGACGCGGTGAACGTCGCGCAAGAATTTGACGACAAAATCGGCGTCACCGGCGTGGTCCTGACCCGCATGGACGGCGACGGTCGCGGCGGTGCGGCCCTGTCAATGCGGGCCATCACCGGCAAACCCATTCGCTTTGTGGGCTTGGGCGAAAAGATGGACGCCATTGAAACCTTCGAGCCGGACCGCATCGCAGGGCGCATCCTTGGCATGGGCGACATCGTGGCGCTTGTGGAAAAAGCGCAAGAAACCATTGAGGCCGAACAAGCCGAACGCATGATGCGCCGCTTCCAGAAAGGCCGGTTCAACTTCAACGACCTGCGGATGCAACTCGAACAGATGATCAAAATGGGCGGCATGGAAGGCATGATGGGCATGATGCCCGGCATGGGGAAAATGAAATCCCAGATGGACAAGGCCGGTCTCGACGACAAAATCCTGACCCGCCAGATCGCCCTGATCAACTCGATGACCAAAAAAGAACGCGCCAACCCCGACCTGATGGCCGCATCGCGCAAAAAACGGATCGCCAAAGGCGCCGGTCTCGAAGTCTCCGAGCTGAACAAACTCATCAAACAACAGCGCCAGATGGGTGACATGATGAAAAAAATGGGCAAAGGCGGGATGCTGAAACAAGCCATGAAAGGTATGTTCGGCGGCAAGGACGCTGCAAACGCTATGCCCGACATGAACGACCCCGCCGCAATGGCCCAAGCCGCCAAAGCCCTCAAAGGCAAACTGCCCCCCGGCTTTCCGGGCATGGGCGGCGGTGCAGGCCTGCCCCCCGGTCTCTCCGGCTTCGGGAAAAAGAAATAATGCACCACTTGGCAGCATATGACGGACAGACGCAGGCCTCCAAGGCCCTGATTTTGCATGTCCACTCAAACTCCTGCCAGCGGCCGCAAGACCTGTCACACGAGCACACAACATGAACGTGACCCTGCAAACCCCACGGCTTGTCATGCGGCCACCGCAGCCGGGCGACTGGATGGCATTCCACGACTTCATGATGTCCGAGCGGGCCACCGCCTTTAACAGCCACGGTGACCTCGCCAAGGTTTGGCGCGCCTTCGCGGCTGAACTTGGGCACTGGGAAATCTTCGGCTACGGCATGTGGGCGGTCACACTTCGGGGCGACAACGATTGCGTCGGACTTGTCGGCCCTTGGACCCCGCCCGACTGGCCCGAAACCGAGATCGGCTGGATGATGTTCGACCCCGCCATCGAGGGCACAGGCGTCGCATCCGAGGCTGCCGCCGCCGCCGTCAAACACGCCTATGACGTGCTCGGCTGGGAGACCGCCGTCAGCTACATCGCCCATACAAATGCGCGCTCCATTCGCTTGGCCGAAAAACTTGGCGCGAAACTGGATGTCGCTGCAACCGGTCCCACACCCGACACACTCGTTTACCGCCATCCCGTGCCAAAAGGGGTGGTGTTATGACCAAATTTGCAGTGCACGCTTGGTGCACGCCCTGTGCACATAAAAGCCCTGCACATTTCAAGGTGATATCATGATTGATCCAAACGCAAACCGCCTGCCGTGGGAACACCTGCCACAACACCAAGCCGCCGTCGCCGTTGAACGGATCGGCCAAGCCCTGCCGCGTATCTTCACCGACCGCACCGTCCTGCGCGGCCCCTATATGGAAGACTTCGACGTCTTCGCCGATATGGTCATCTCCGACCGTGGCCGCTACATCGCAGGGCCTTTAACACGCGAAGGCGCTTGGGACGACTTCATCCAACTGACCGCCAGCTGGATCCTGCGCGGCTGCGGTCTCTGGACCGTCGAAGATCAGAACGACAAAACCGTCCTTGGCTTTGTCCTGCTCGGCCACGAGACCGGCGATCCCGAACCGGAACTTGGCTTCCTGTTCACCGAAGACGCCGAAGGCAAAGGCTACGCATTTGAAGCCGCCGAAAAGGCGCGCAACAACGCATGGAACGCCATGAGCTTCGACACATTGGTCAGCTACATCGACCCCGATAACGCGCGCGCCATCAAACTGGCGCTGCGCTTGGGCGCTGTCCGCGACCCGTCCGGTGACCACGAAGGCATCCATTGCTACCGCTACCCGCGCCCGAATGCGCCCAAGGTGCCGCACATATGACCACAGCAAACGACACAGCCCGCGCCGCCGCCCTCTTGGCCGAACACCGCAAAAGCATCGACCGGCTTGACGCGATCCTTGTCTATACCTTGGGCGAGCGTTTTAAACACACCCAATCCGTGGGCGTGCTTAAGGCCGAACATGACCTTCCACCGTCCGATCCTGCGCGCGAAGCCGCACAAATCGCACGGTTGACCGAGCTTGCAGAACAGGCCGATCTCGACCCTGATTTTGCCAAGAAATTCCTGAATTTCATCATTCAGGAAGTGATCCAACACCACAAACAACACCAATCATAGGTTTCGGGTTCGCCCCACCTAAATATCTTAAAACAAAGGACTATCTATCATGGCTATGAAAATTCGTCTCGCCCGCGGTGGCTCTAAAAAGCGCCCTCACTATGCAATCGTTGCAGCCGACAGCCGGATGCCGCGCGATGGCCGCTTTATCGAAAAGCTCGGCACATATGCACCCATGCTGCCAAAAGACAGCGAAGAGCGCGTGAAAATGGACATGGAGCGCGTGCAATACTGGTTGTCACACGGCGCACAGCCAACAGACCGCGTTTCTCGCATGTTGGAAACCGCAGGCATCCTGCCCAAGAAAGACCGCGCAAACCTGAAAAAGGGCGAGCCAGGCAAAGCGGCAAAAGCACGCGTTGAAGAAAAATCCAAGAAATCTGCCGCCGCTGCCGAAGCCGCCGCCGCACCAGCACCAGAAGCACCCGCCGAAGAGGCCGCTGCCCAATAAGCACTTTGCCCGGGCCTCGTGCCCGGGCATCCCCTCACTGTATTTCGCCCGCTCTAACCACCCGTTCAAACCAAAGAGGTCGCACATGACTGATCTGATCGTTGTCGGCACCCTTGGCGGTGCATTCGGTATCACTGGTGAAGTGCGGCTCAAATCATTTTGCGCCGATCCGGCCGCTATCGCAGACTATGCGCCGCTGACCACACAAGACGGCAAAATCTTCCCCCAAATGGTCCTAACCGGCCAAGTCAAAGGCGGCTTTACCGCCCGCATCGACGGTGTTGTCACCAAAGAAGACGCCGACAGCCTGCGCAACGTGGAGCTTTACGCCGAACGGTCGCGCCTGCCCAACCTGCCCGACGACGAATACTACTACACTGACCTTGTGGGCCTCACGGTCGTCGACACCGGCAACGCAACCCTTGGCACGGTCAAACTCGTGGTCAACCACGGCGCGGGCGATTTGCTGGAAATCCTGCCAACCGGCATGTCCGAAACCGTGCTGCTGCCCTTCACACAGGTCAACGTGCCCACGGTCGACCTGCATGCACAGCGGGTCATCGTCGATCCGCCCGCCGGCATCTTCCCCGACGCCTGACCGCTTTACCTGCGCGCCTAAAACGGGTTCAATACGGCCAACACTTTTTGGATCGGACGACTTGCAGCCATGCGCCAAATCCTCTTGCACCCGGGGTTCCACAAAACCGGAACCAGCTCGATGCAGCACTTCTTGTGGATCAACCGCGAGACGCTGGCCCCCTATTTCGAACTGCGGATGCTGCGGCACCTCAAACCCGTCGTCAAACTCGCCGCACTCTACTCGCGCGGTGACAACCCTCTGGCTCTGGTCGATATGGTCGACCTGCTCGACGCCGCGTTTCACGAATTTCCAGTGCGCACCGACCGCGACCTGCTGATCAGCTGCGAAGGGCTTTGCGGGCACTTGCCGGGATGGCCCAACGTGAAAGACTACGGCGCCGTGCCCACCCTGATGACCTATCTGGCCGGCTACCTCACCGACCGGTTCCCCGACGCACAGGTCAAAATCCTGTTCACCACGCGCAACAGCTACGACTGGCTCTTTAGCGCCTACCGGCACCATCTCAAAGGCCAGCGGCTCACCATGTCATTCGACGAATTCCAAGTCACTTTTGGCGACGCCGCCGATCTGAATGCCATCATCCAAGAGGTCAGCGACGCCCTCGCCCCACTGCCCGTCAGCGTCATGTCAATGGCCGACGCCCTGCGCCACCCTCTGGGACCCGGCGCCGCTCTGGTCGATCAAATGGCCGTGCCACAAGCCGTGCGCGACACCCTGATCCCGGTGGGCAAAGGCAACGAAGGACCCGACGACGCTCTCTGGGCGCAGTTCCTGAAACTCAACCGGTCCAACCTGCCCGACACGGCAGTCAAAGACCAAAAAACCGCACTCGCAGATGCAGCAGCCCTCGGCGGCTGGAAATCGCTATGACCGTGCAACACATCGTCGTGCACGCGGGGTTCCACAAAACCGGCACAACCGCGATCCAGTCTTTCTTGTCCGACAACGGCCCTCACCTCTGGCCGCATATGGCGCTGGTCCTGCCCGGACGCATCGGTCCTGTCAGCAAATGCGCAACCCTGCACTCGGTCATGCAAGACCCGCTCACCCTCGAAGAATACCACGGACGGCTGACCGAATTCCTGCAAACCCTGCACTTGGGCAAAAAACGGCACCTCTTGATCAGCTGCGAAGACCTCGCAGGCCTGATCCCGGGGCGCGGCGGACATGAAAACTACGCCACCTGTCCAGTCCTGTTGCTGGCCACCAAAGTGGCGATCCAGGATGTCTTCGGCACCGATATGGCGCTGTCGTTTTACATGTGCACCCGCGATCAAGACGCATGGCTGCGCAGCAGCTATTGGCAAAACCTGCGGGTCAGCAAACTCAAGATGGACTACGACCACTATGCGGCGACCTATCGCGACGCGGCCAACTTCAAATCCGTCCTCGCACAGGCGCAAACCTTGCTGGGCGACACGCCGATTATCAGCCGCACCCTAGAAGACACCAACACCTTGCGGTTCGGCCCCGCCACCCCGCTGATTGACCTGTTCCCGCTGCCGCCTGACTGCCTTGATGCACTGGCCCCGCCACAGGCGCGCAACGTCAGCCCCGATAGCGCGCTGATCGCTCAAATGCTCGCCGTGAACAAATCGGCGCTGTCCGAGAACGACTGCTTTGCCCATAAAAAGGCGCTGTTTACTGACTATATCGCGGCCCAAACCCAAGGGAACACCCCGACATGACCGATGCACCCAAACAGAAATCCGTCGGTCGGAAATCCATCAGACCGACATTAAAACCGCGCGAATTGATCACCGACACCCCCGACCTTGCAGGCGCTTGGACCGCACAAATCATCACACTGGTCCCGCAAGCCTTCCCCGGCGTTTTGGGCGAAAGCCTGATGGGCCGCGCTCTCAAAGACGGGCTTTGGCAATTGCAAACCTATGATCTGCGCGACTACGGCATCGGCAAACATAAAAACGTCGATGACACCCCTGCGGGTGGCGGCGCGGGCATGGTCCTGCGCGCCGATGTGCTCGAGGCGGCACTCAATGACGCGCGTGCGGGCGCAAAAGGCGTCATGCCGATCCTCTATCTTAGCCCGCGGGGCAAACCCATGAACCAAGCCATGATGCGCGGGCTGGCCACCAACACCGATGGGGTCACGCTGCTGTGCGGCCGTTTTGAGGGGGTCGATGAACGCATCCTCGAGCACTTCGGCATTCAGGAAATCTCGCTTGGCGACTTTGTCATGACCGGGGGCGAACTGGCCGCCCAAGCCCTGATCGACGCCACCGTGCGCCTGCTCCCCGGCGTGCTTGGCAACGCCGCATCCGCCATTGAGGAAAGCTTCTCCAACGGCCTGCTGGAGCACCCGCAATACACCAAGCCCGCCATCTGGAACGACCGGCCCATCCCCGAGGTGCTACAATCCGGCAACCACGCCAAAATCGACGCATGGCGACGCGACATGTCCGAAAAAATCACACAGCAACGCAGGCCGGATTTATGGGCTAAACTTCAAACCAAAAAGTAACAGACCCACGAGCTACCGAACGGCGGCAGGCGGACAAAACTGCCGTTCGCTGCACGTGCGTCAATTTCGGTTTGGCGAACCGTTCAATAAACGGTGGTTTTTGGGAAGCAGTGCGGATTCAATGAACAGCAATTTTGGAGCCCAAACTTACGAGTAGTCCGCATCGCTTGAAAGCGATGATATTGTGCCAACTAACTACTTCTCTGATGGCTTATGCCCGTCCGCATTAAACTCCCCTACCCACCAGCGAAGCCGCCATTGCACTATCTTAACTTCCGCTCGAATACCGGCTTTAGCATAGGGGTCTTCGGCTTCGAAACGAATAGCTTCATCCCTATCATCCGTATCCAGAAGAGATGCTCCGCCGACAATATTTTCTCCCGATTCATCAAGTAACGCACCAGAGCCGAGTAAACGTTTACCAAAAGATGCCAAGTAGTCACGATGTGCTTGCCTAACTTCTTCGCGTTCAGCTTCTTTGCCTGAATGATCATGGGCGGTAATGAGGAAAGGCAATCTACATACTCCAAACTTGGTTGTTTCTTCCGTGAATATTAACCATCAAAGACTGCTGATGAAAAGGGCGGCCGAACGAGACCAGCCTTGATCCAAACCGATACATCATGGTTGATTTGTCCTTGAAGCCACCATTGCGAACCGCTCCAAAAACCCTCCTTTTTGGAACATCCGCAAAATACCTCGTTTGATGCTGCCATAAACCCCGTTCCAAACCCAAGCAGTTGTTGAAGGTTTTTGGCGCCACCGTGATAGCCGACACTCGCCCGACAATGCTGATACAAGTCAGCCCCGTCATTTACTATCCACCCACCTCCCGCAATCGTCACGATCACCTAAAACGGCATACGCAAATCATACGCCGGTCATACGCGGATCATACAGTATTTTATGACCAATCCCCCCCTTGCCTGACCACCCGCATCGGCCTATACGCTCCCTACCTCACCCGCTTGCGGATTCGGGGTGTTGGTTTATGGAACCACTGGATTTTGCTGGTCCCTTCGTTGGGATAAAATGCACCAGACAGGCCGGACAGCCACAACGAACAAACGATGACGGCATCCTCTGGCGGGCGCAATGCGAACCCGATAACGACACAGAGCTCTGCAATCACGCCAACAAGTCTCGGGAAAACCCGTGCTATATCAAGGAGCTATCAGATGAATCTGATTGCACATATCGACGCGGCGCAAATCGCCGCGCTGGGGACCACCATCCCCGATTTCAAAGCGGGCGATACCGTCCGTGTGGGTTACAAAGTGACCGAAGGCACGCGCAGCCGTGTGCAAAACTACGAAGGCGTTTGCATCGCTCGCAAGAACGGCAAAGGCATCGCCGGCTCGTTCACAGTGCGCAAAATCTCCTTTGGTGAAGGCGTAGAGCGCGTATTCCCGCTGCACTCCACCAACATCGACGAAATCACCGTCGTCCGCCGCGGCAAAGTCCGTCGCGCGAAACTGTATTACTTGCGTGATCGCCGTGGTAAATCCGCGCGCATCGCTGAAGTTACCAACTACAAAGCGCCAAAGGCGTAAGGGGACCTGTCATGAAAAAAGATATTCACCCAGACTACCACGCGATCACTGTCAAAATGACAGATGGGACCGAAGTGCAGATGAAATCCACTTGGGGCAAAGAAGGCGATACAATGTCGCTTGACGTTGACCCATCTGTGCACCCTGCATGGACCGGCGGCGGCACGCGCCTTATGGATGCCGGCGGCCGTGTGTCGAAGTTCAAGAACAAATATGCGGGTCTTGGCTTCTAAGCCAACCCCCTGTTTTTCCAAACAAAACGCCGCTCCATTTGGGGCGGCGTTTTGCATTTATAGGCGCGGGACCTTTGCGCCAGCGGCATCTTGCACATAGCTCTCTAACCCGAACCGCAACCCCTGCCCGATCCGGTGCGCCAGCTCTGACCATGCACTTGCCTGATCCGGCGTTAGCGTCTCTCGCAACACCACGTCAAACATCGCAAGCCACTGCGGGAAATGCGCGCCATGCACATCTCCGGCGGCCATATGGGCACGCATCGGATTGCCCGCATACGACCCTTCCAGCAAAATCGCACTGCGCCAAAACCTCGCAATCTTCGCCTCATGCTCCGGCCAATCGGTCACATGCGCGGCAAAGACCTCGCCCAGAACGGAATGTTTACGAATGCGGGCGTAGAATACAGCAACCACCTTGTTGATCTCGCTGGCGGTAATCGGAAATCGGGGCGGCATGGTCATGCAAGGATCGCCCAAAGCACCGCAAGTGCGGCAAATAGATAAAACAGCGTATTGAACATCCAGCGGATCAATCCCGCGTCACTTTTTGGATCAACGCCAAACCATTCGCACATCTTTGTGCCCGGCCATAAAAACAGTTCCGCCATTGTGGGTCCGCCTATAATTGGTATTTTTGATGCGTATTTATTAGCACTTCTAAATACGCATTTCAAATGCTAGTTTTACACCATGCAACTTGATAAATTCACCGACTACGGCCTGCGTATTCTGGTCACCCTTGCCGCCAAATCGCCCGCCCGTATCCCGACCTCGGCCATCGCACAGGTCTTTGATCTGTCCGAACACCACCTCGCCAAAGTGGCGTCTGAACTGGTGCGCGGCGGCTTTGTCACCTCCGAGCGCGGGCGCGGCGGCGGGCTGACACTATCGCGCGATGCCTGCGACATCACGCTGGGCGCCGTGGTGCGCAACCTGCAAAGCGACAAACCCGTAGTATCGTGTTTTGGCCCCGATAAATCCTGCCTGATCTTGCCCACCTGCGGCTTGCGCAGCCCGCTGGCCGCAGCACAAGAGGCGTTCTTTGCCACCCTCGACCGCTATACCCTCGCCGACGTGACCGCACAAAAATCCGCCCTTTCGGCCTTACTCCCCATGCCCCACGATCTGGTGGGCCGACCATGAACATTCTACTCATTGGCGGCACCGGACTGATTGGACCGCATGTCATTTTGGGGCTGCGCGGACACGTGGTGACAGCCCTGACCCGAAGCGGCAAGCGCCTGTTGACCGAGACAAATCGCGCCGGCAATCGCCACAGCCCTGATGACATCAGTGCTGCGATCCGCGCCAGCTCCCCCGACCTGATCATCGACATGATCCCCTTTACGCGGCAGGGCGCGCAGGCGCTGGTTGACGCGGTGGCCACTACCCAAACCACCGCACCTGTCATCGCGCTCTCGTCGATCGACGTCTATGCCGCCTTTGGCCGATTGCACGGCACCGAACACGCAGCCCCGCAACCCCACCTGCTTGATGAAGACGCCGCATTGCGCCAAATGCCCGGACCGGACGGTGACGCCTACGACAAAACCGGGATTGAGGCTGTTTACCGCGATGCTTTGCCCGAGCTGACCATTCTGCGGATGCCCGTGGTCTATGGCTGGCCCGATTGCACGCGCGTGAAAGACTACCTCGACCCGATGTTGGACGGCGCGCAAACCGTCACCATCGCGCAAGACGTGATGCCGTTTCAAATCAGCAGAACCAGCCACCAAAACGCAGCCGCCGCCGTGATATGCGCTGCACTTGCCCGACAACGGGGTCAGCACATTTTTAACGTCGCAGACCCTGTTGCGATGACAGAACTGCAATGGGCGCAGCAGATAGCACAAGTGATTGGTTGGGCTGGTGACATCATCGCGGGGCCGCCGCACGGATACGCGGCACCAATCCCGCATATCGTTGTGGATACCGCAAAAATCAGGCGCGAATTAGGTTACGTCGAACCCCACGACCCAGCAATTGCACTGCGCGACAATGTCATGTTCCATGCGTATCAACGCATGGATAAACCCTATATCAAGGGCTACTGATCGCCGCCGCAAACCCGTGGCAAAATGCAAAACGGCCCGCCAAACAAGCGGGCCGTTTTTGTATTTCCTTAAGCCGCGTTGCTGCGACCGCGCCCTGTCGGTGGCTTGCCGCGTCCGCGATTGCCGCCCGATGGCTTGCCGCCACCGCCATGCTTGCCAGCACCCGCCGCCGCACGACCGCCACCGCCACCGCTACGTGGTGCGCCGCGTCCGCGACCGCCGCCACCGCCGCCACCATTGGGCCGCTTTTTCTGACCGGGCAAAATTTCCCATGCACGACCCGATGCGACAGGAATTTCTTCCTTCATCGCCTTTTCAATATCCTTGAGATCGATCATCTCGTCGGGCGCACAAAACGCAATCGCGGAGCCTTCGGCGCCTGCACGCGCTGTCCGGCCAATCCGGTGCACATAGTTTTCTGCGACGTTTGGCAGGTCGTAGTTATAGACATGCCGCACACCTGGAATATCGATCCCACGGGCAGCAACATCCGTGGCCACAAGCACGCGGACCTTGCCGGACTTAAACGCCTCAATCGCCCGCTCACGCTGGCCTTGGGATTTGTTGCCGTGAATCGATGCCGCACCAAAGCCTTTGGATTCCAAATACTTATATAACTTCTCACAACCATGCTTGGTGCGGCCAAAGACCAGCGCCAATTCGTCGCGATGCGCATCCAGAAGTTCCACCAAAAGGTCGGATTTGGCGGCTTGGGCCACATAGTGCAGAGACTGGTTGATCTTTTTCACCGCCATGCCCGGCGGGTTGACTTGCACGCGCACTGGATCGTTGAGAAATGCATCCGCCAGTTCTGACATCAGCTTTGGCATTGTCGCCGAGAACATCATCGTCTGGCGCGGTCTCGCCAGCAGTGGCGCAATCCGGCGCAGCGCGTGGATAAAGCCCATGTCAAGCATCTGGTCGGCCTCGTCGAGCACCAGATAGATGGTCTCGTCAAGACGCACAGCACGGCGGTCCAGCAGGTCGATCAGACGCCCCGGCGTAGCCACCAGCAGATCAACGCCATTTTGCAGACGCTTAATCTGCGACGCAATACCCGCACCACCCACCACAAGCGCAACCTTCAGATGGCTGCCCTTGGTATAGGCGGTCAGGTTGTCGGCGATCTGTTTGGCCAGCTCGCGCGTTGGCGCAAGGATCAGCCCGCGTGCGGTTTTCGGGTTCGGCTTTACGCCGGTCTTCAAAAGCGCATCGATCATCGGCAAACCAAAGGCCGCGGTTTTACCGGTGCCGGTTTGCGCCAGACCCATCACGTCGCGGCCATTCATGGCGTGCGGGATCGCTTGGGTCTGAATTGGGGTCGGGTCGGTGATGCCCTGTTCTTTGAGAATAGTCACCAGACGGGGCGCAAGGCCCAGCATATCAAAATCCATAGTATTCTTTCTGGCGGAGGTTGCCCCGCGCATAAGGTTCGGCCTGCTGCCAAATGCAGACAAGCCATAGCAGGTTGCGCCCATATGCTGACGGCCAAGGCCACATGCCCCGACGCCGATCAGGCGCTGGACCCCCTGCGTGATGTGGGAACCGGAAAATCAATCGACGCCTTGCGGACATAGCTGTCTCGCTCTGCTCACGCGGCAGGATGCATCGGTTGAGGGTCGTGTGGGGGAAATTAGTGCCCAAGTCAAGGGGCGTGGCGCAATCCAGAAGTGGCATACGGTCGGGCAAATTATGAACAGTGTTCATTTATGTTGACTTGCGACCCATCACCATCCATACGTGAACAATGTTCATAAATGGAGTAACCCAATGACACTTCCCATTCTCGCAATCCTTCTTCTTGCAGGGTCCGCCGCTTGCACCAATGCTGTGCAATCCGCCGATCATAGCGCCACTGCAGCCAGCTATGGCTCGGCTGCTGTTGGCACATCCGTGGCGACGGTCGTTGCCGTGCCCTTGGTCGTATCGGGCGGCGCGCTGGCCATCTCGGGCACCGCGATCCAAGACGTCGGCACCGGTTCACTGCGCGCCGGCAGCGATGTGCTGGTCGGGCAGCCCGCCCCGCAAATGACGCTTGCACCAAATGGTGCGCCAACCCTCCACTAATCCCAGATAGGACATCCAATGACACGTTTAATGAAATTCTACGCCGTCTTGATGATTGCATTTTTGCCCAGCCTGACGACAGCGGCGGGCAGCAGTGCCGCCGGAGAGACAAACTTTCCCGCAGATGAGGTCGCCACATTCGCCAACCGCGTCCAAAACGACCTCGCATCGCGCGGCGTCAGCGTGGCAATCGTCGCCCGTATCGGGCGCGATCCGGCCCAGATCCCCGACGGCATCCGCTACACCCATCTCGGCTTTTTCGTCTACTCCACGATCACCCTGCCTGATGGCAGCACCGGTCAGGGCTACCGCGTTTACAACCTGTATCAACGCGGCGGCGAACCCACGGTCAGCGACCTCGTGCAAGACAGCCCTGCCGAATTTTTCGCAGGTGCCAAGCGGCTTGATGCGGGCATCATCATTCCCGATCCAAAGTTGCAGCGCAAATTGTTGGGCGTGATCAACAGCCCGACCTACGCCGCCTTGCATAATCCGCGCTACGCTGTGCTGGCAAACCCGCGCAGCAACCAGTTTCAAAACAGCAACGAACATGTTCTCAACGTGCTGATGGCCGCGATCTATAACACCGGAAGCCTCGCCCAGATCAAAGCCAATATTACCGCCTATTTTGACCCACAGGTCGTCGCGATCACGGGGCTAAAGCGTGCGTTTGCGCCACTGGCCTCGGCGGCACTGACCACGCAAGACCACGGGCCGGTGATTGCCACCACCACATTCGGCGCGGTCAGCCGCTTTATGGACAGCTACGATCTGACCTCGCAAACCTACCGCATCACACCGACATCCGTGTCGCGGTTTTGAAACAACTTTTCACCCCGCAACCACTTAACTGCGACACCTGCGCAGAAAATGCGTCTGCCTGTTTACGATTGCTTCCCCTCGGCGATTTGTCGCCATATAGAAGGGTAACAAACGCAAAGAGGGCAGTTCAGTGGCGCACATTATCGTCGTAGGCAATGAAAAGGGCGGCGCGGGGAAATCCACCGTCTCGATGCATGTGGCAACAGCCTTGTCGCGCATGGGTCACAAGGTCGGCTGTCTGGATCTAGACCTGCGCCAAAAGACGCTTGGCCGCTATATAGGCAACCGCCATACCTATATGGAAAAGGCGGGGTTGACCTTGCCGACACCCGGTTATCACGACCTGCCCGAAGTTGACCAAACGACACTTGCCGAGGGCGAAAACCCCTATGACCACCGCCTGTCGATGGCCGTGGCAGGGTTAGAGCCGGAAAGCGACTTTATCCTGATCGACTGCCCGGGCTCGCATACGCGCCTTAGCCAAGTCGCCCATAGCCTTGCCGATACGCTGATCACGCCGCTCAACGACAGCTTTGTCGATTTTGACCTGCTGGCACACGTTGACACCGAAGGCGAAGACATCACCGGCCCCTCGGTCTATTCCGAGATGGTCTGGAATGCCCGTCAACTGCGCTCGCAAGCAGGGCTCGCGCCGATCGACTGGGTCGTGGTGCGTAACCGCATGGGGGCACAGGCGATGGTGAACAAAGAAAAGATGGAGCGCGTGATCGACAAACTGTCCAAACGGATCGGCTTTCGCACGGCACCCGGCTTTAACGAACGGGTGATTTTTCGCGAACTGTTCCCGCGTGGCCTGACCCTTTTGGACCTGCGCGATCTTGGCGTGAAAGGCCTGAACATTTCCAATGTGGCCGCCCGTCAAGAACTGCGTGACCTGATCAAATCCCTGAACTTGCCAAATGTAACTGCCGATTTTTAAGCCCCCGTTTACACTGATCTGACGCAACGATGTGATGACGCTTTTGTTATTGGCGCAAACGCCATACCGTCCTGCGTTAACCATGTTGGAAAAAGAGGTTTGCGGTGAAAGAGATTTTGACCTTACCACGCTATAGCGCCCTGCTGGCCGCGATCATCTTGATGCTCGCGAGCCTGATTGCATCGCTCTGGGTTGGCTGGCTGTTCGTGCTGTTCATCTTCTTTGCCGCTCTTACCGGCCTTGGGTTGCATGACATCCGGCAAAACCGCCACGCAGTCACGCGCAACTACCCGATCATCGGACATGTGCGGTTCCTGTTCGAGACGATCCGCCCCGAAATCCGGCAATATCTGATTGAGGGCGACAAAGACGAAATGCCGTTCAGCCGCGAGGCGCGCTCTCTGGTCTACCAACGCGCCAAAGGTGCCGAAGATAAACGCCCCTTTGGCACGCAGGAAAACGTCTACGAGGCTGGCTATTCATGGCTGACCCATTCGGTCATGCCGGTGCATTTCGACGACTTTGATTTCCGGGTCACGATTGGTGGGCCAGATTGCAAACAGCCTTATAACGCATCGCTTTACAACATCTCCGCCATGTCGTTTGGCGCACTTTCCGCCAATGCGATCTCGGCCCTCAACCAAGGCGCCAAACTAGGCGGCTTTGCCCATGACACCGGCGAAGGCGGGATCAGCCGCTACCACCGTGCCGCAGGCGGCGATCTGATCTATGAAATCGGATCGGGATACTTTGGATGCCGCACCCCCGACGGGTCATTTTCCCCCGATAAATTCACTGAGCAAGCCGCCGACCCGCAAGTCAAGATGATCGAATTGAAGCTAAGCCAAGGCGCAAAACCCGGCCATGGCGGGATGCTGCCCGCGTCGAAAATCACACCAGAAATTGCAGAGGCACGCGGCGTGCCAATGGGCGAGGATTGTGTGTCACCCGCCGCACATTCCGAATTTTCGACCCCTGTTGAAATGATGGCATTTCTTGGTCAGTTGCGCACACTTTCGAACGGCAAACCGGTAGGTTTCAAGCTGTGCATCGGGCACCGGCGTGAATTCCTGTGCATCGTCAAGGCCATGATCAAAACCGGTATCGTGCCCGATTTCATCGTCGTGGATGGCACCGAGGGCGGCACCGGCGCGGCACCTCTTGAGTTTGCAAACCATGTCGGGATGCCGATGGTCGAGGGCTTGAATTTTGTGCATAACTCCTTGCGCGGCGCAGGGCTGCGCGACCGCATCCGCATCGGTGCCGCGGGCAAACTCGTCAGCGCATTTGACATCGCCCACGCCATGTCACTGGGTGCCGATTGGTGCAATTCGGCGCGCGGCTACATGTTTTCAATCGGCTGCATTCAGGCGCAGGCCTGCCATACCAACCACTGCCCCGTCGGTGTCGCCACCCAAGACCCACTGCGCCAAAAGGCCCTAAACGTGGCCGACAAAAGCCAGCGGGTCGCCCGTTTTCACGCCAATACCTTAAAAGCCTTAGGCGAAATGGCCGGTGCCGCGGGCCTGCATGACCCGCGCGATTTCCTGCCCTACCACTTTATGACCCGCAAAAGCGACGGCACCATGACAGAAGGCCAAGAAGCAAACCCCTATGTGCCGGTCGGTTTCCTGCTGGATGATGACGGCGGCGATTTTGGCTATCGCAACCGCTGGAACCGCGCAAATGCAGAAAGCTTCAACGCGCCGCCTCTCGACTAATGCGTTTCGAAAAAAGCCTGACACGCTTTAACTGGCCAGACACGCCCCTGCCGGCAGGGCACGGGTGGTCTTGAACTGTGCATCCAGATGCACAACATCCCCAAGCGCGCGGCCCTTCAGGGTTGCAAGCTGGTCCAACCCCATCAGCCGCGCAGGCACCGTAATGGCCATGCGCAGGGCGGCCTCCGGCGCAATGCCCAGCTTACCAACCAGACGGGCGACACCTTCCAATTGGGTCACATGCGCGCCCGCAAGGCTACCCTCCTGGTTCAGTAATTGCCCGTCGTGCAACGTAATCGTCTGCCCGTAAATCACGAAACTATCAGGCCCACCGACCGTCGGCATCGCGTCGGACACCAGAAACATCCGGTCCGCAACGGGCCGCGCGCGCAGCGCCAATCCCAACATCTCGTCTGCGACATGTTGTCCGTCGCAGATAAAACCCGCGTAGGCCTGCGAATTGATCGCAGCCCCCACAACCCCCGGCGCGCGGTTAACCATCTGAGACATGGCGTTGAACAGATGGGTAAAACAACTGGCCCCCGCCGCAAGGCACTGATTTGTCGCCTCAAAACTGCTGTCGGAATGACCCAGCGACACAACCGCACCCAGCGCCGAAAGTTCGCCAATCTGCGCCGGTGTTACAGCCTCGGGTGCCACGGTAATCATCACCGCAACTCCCGCAGACCGAAGCCTTGCAACATGGTTCATCGTGATTGCATCCATCGGGCGGATAAATGCAGCCGCATGAGTGCCCCGCCGCGCCACCGAAATATGCGGCCCCTCGATATGCAACCCTGCAATCCCCTGCACACCTTTGGCGGCAATCGCGGCGCCCACAGCCTGCGCCAGAACCTCGGGCCTGTCGGTAATCACCGTGGGCAAAATCGCAACCGTCCCGAACCGCCGGTGCGTCGCCGCAATCGCCTGCATCCCCGCAACGCTTGGTGTTTGGTTTAGCAAAACACCACCGCCGCCATTCACTTGCAGATCGACAAATCCCGGCGAAATGATACCCGATGTGCGTCGCACCACTGCGTCTTTGGGCAGATCACGCGCCAGATCAAGAAGCCGCACTCCATCAGTCAAAACCGCCATGCCACTGTGCAATCTCGCGCCATCAAAAACCGCATCGGGCAGGATCCATTGCAGCGTCATATCCGGTCTCTTTCCTGATAGGCTTGCCACGCATTATACGCAGCTCCGCGTGCGCCGCTGGTCTCGCCACCTTGCGCCAAGGCAACCTGTGCCGTCTCAAACCCGTCAAACTGAACAGCGTCTAGCCGCCGCTGCAACGCCTCCAGCACGCCAGCCATCTGTGACAGCCCGCCACCCAAGACAATGATATCAGGGTCGCAAATCCGCGAAATCGTGCTCAATAAGTCGGCCACCAAGCTGACCCAAATATCCCAAACCTGCGCGACCGCAGGATTACTATGGCGCTGCGTCGCGATCTCTTTTGATCCCATTCTACGGCCCAGTTTGACCTGTGCAATGCGCGCCAAACCGGCACCGGCGATCAAGGTCTCGATACACCCGACCTGTCCGCAGCCACAGCGCACAAGAGGCAGCCCGTGTTGCACCACAAGATGCGCAGGCGCCGCCAAATGCCCGAATTCACCACTGATCTGGCGCCCGCTGGGATGCAGCGCACCCGCCGTCGCAAGCCCGCCACCCACACCGGTCCCCAAAACCAGCCCCGCAACCACGCGGTGCCCGCGCCCCGCACCAAAAATCGCCTCCGATAACACCAACGCACGGCAGTCGTTCATATAGGTCACAACCGTACCCGCCGCCCGTGCCACATCCGCAGGCAGCGGCCTGCCGTTGGCACAAAGATTAGCCGTCAACGCAAGCCCGCTTGCGGGGTTCACCAATCCCGCCGCACCGATACCCACGGGAATATCCGCACGCACCTTGGCCCAGCGCACCTCGCCTGCCAGTGCCGCGACAAGCGCGTCATACTCTTTGGGCGTCGGCACACGGCGCTGATCAATGCACTGCCAATCGGCGTCAAATATCTGCGTCTCTATCTTGGTGCCACCCAGATCAATACCCGCCGCAATCATTGGCTCACCGGATACAGCCGAACGCCAGCAACAACACGGCTTAGCGTGCCGCGCCCGATAAACGGATCATCAACATCCAGCCCCATCTGAGCCGACCACACCACAGCCGCGATCTGCGCAAAAGAAATCGCAAGCGGCGCGCCCCATGTATCGCCATAAGGCATATCAATCCCGATATCGCAGCCCGCCCCAATGGTGATCACCTGCGCGTCGGGGAACTGACTGCGCAATTCGTCCGCCAGATCAATATCATAGCGCGCCGTATCCGCATCAGAACTCACAAAAACCGCAATCAACGTATCATCGGTCACAAAGGATTTAGGCCCATGCCGAAACCCAAGCGTGCTATCCCACAGCGCAGGCACCGCCCCCGCAGACAGCTCCATCACTTTCAACGCGGCCTCTCTCGCGGCATAGGCCAATGGCCCCGTGCCCACAAAAACCGCGCGCGCGGGGCGTGTCGGTACCGCGGCATGAAACCGGGGCAATGCTGTCCGCAAGATTTGCGCCATCGCCTTGAGAACGCCAATATCAGTGCCCGATTGGTCAAAAACCGCAAGTGCGGTCAGCAACATCGTCGAAAAACTGCTGGTCATGGCAAAGCCTTTGTCGTGGCATGCATCAGGCAACACCACGACCTTTTGCGCCCCCTTGGCGGGCCGCGTAGCCAAGGTGCCCTGCTTGTTGCAGGTGATGTTCAGGCGCGGCGCATCAGGGGCCAAGGCATCCAGCGCATCCAATGTGCCTATACTTTCCGTGCTATTGCCAGACCGCCCGAAACTCACGATCAGCGGCCGCTTGCCCGACAGATAGGCTCGCGGCCTGCTGACCAGATCGGTGCTGGGCACGGCGCGCAACACCGGACCACTTTGCCCCTCAAGCCCTGCGCAAATGATGTCACCGATATAGGCACTGGTGCCCGCCCCGCAAAACCAGACCTCACTCGCCCCTTGGGCCTGCACCCACGCGCGCAAACCCTGCACATCCAATGTATCGGCCCAAGCCTCCCAGATCGCGGGCTGCGCATGGATTTCCTGCCACGTCGCCCAGTTTTCTAGCCCTGCATCGGTCATGTTGTTTGGGTCACTTTCGACAAGGTTGCCGGTTGATCGGGATCAAACCCCAACGCCAGTGCCACGTTTAGAATGATTGGATAGGTCAGATAAAGCAGAAACGCCGCCGCCGCCGCAGGTGTCAACACCGCAGCCCCCAGATCGGATGGGCGCAACCGGATCACGGTGCCGCCCGCGCGCCGAAACCGGTCTTCGGCCATATCAAGACTGGCCTGAATATCCGCCTGCCCGGTGTCCAGCATCAAAATCAATAACGGGTTGGTCACCAGTTGTAACGGGCCGTGCAAAACCTCAGACGAGGAATAGGCCTCGGCGTGGATCGCACAACATTCCTTCAGCTTCAGCGCCACCTCCTGCGCTGCTCCAAACCCGGTATCGCGCCCGACCACATAAACATGATCGGCGCGCAAAAGCGCCGATTGCAGGTCTGCGGCGCGTGGATGCGGCTTGTCTTTCACCCCCAGCACCAAACTTGCATCGGCCTTGGCGCGCTTGGCATAAGCGGGCGACAATGCCCCGAGCACCGCCATACCCGTCGCAATCGAGCCGATCACGGATTTTGTCGCTGGCACCGCCAATTCCGGCCCCGCGTTGATATGCAGCGTCAGATCGGCGGCAGCCTCGACGTTTGATCCGGACTGATTGACCATTGCGACAACCTTGCCGCCCGCCGCCCGCACACCTGTGGCAGAGCGCACAAGATCGTCACTGGCCCCCGATTGCGACACAACAATCGCGGCCGCTCGGCCCATATCAACGCCGTTCCCGACCGAAAATATCGACGGCGGCAAAGACGTCACAGGCTTGCCCAACTCGCGCATAAACTCATACGACAGCACATTGGCCGCCGCATCCGACGACCCGCGTGCAATTGTATAGATCGCCGCACAGCCGGCGATATGCAAGGCCGCAATCTCGCGCTGGTGATCAGCACCACAGGCCGCGGCAAATACCGCAGGCGCTTGGGCAATTTCGGCGGCCATATGGCGCCCGGGTGTGGTTGGCAAAGCGGTGCCCATCGGTTTATGTCCTCAAATCATAACTGTCGAACTTCGCCCATGTCGGGGTCAGATCAACGATTGTTCCAGTGCGGCGTGCCTCGTCCATCGCAAGCGCCGCAATCCCCGCTGCCAACGCATCAACCACCCCGACAGGCAACGCCGCGGTCTCGCCGCGCAGATAACCAGCGATATCGGCAACCATCATATGGTCGGCACCATAATGGGCGCTCATTTTCGCCGGATCACCCTTGGTGTAATCATAATCCGCAGCCGTGGTGCCATCGCGCCTTGTGACCTTTAGATAACCGCGCACAAAATCACCCTCGGCCATGCCATGGGTGCCCATCACGCAAAACCTTCGGTGCTCGTCCGGTACATTCAGATTGGTGTGAAACGCAAGCGACGCACCGCTTTCATATGACAGGATCGCGGTTTGCCAATCAATAATATCGCCGTCGGAATGAAACGCATCGGGCACGCTTTCCCAAACCGATTTCTTGACGTGGAAAATATCATTCTCGGCATTACTGACTGGCGCATTTTGCGGCAAAAACGACCGCCGCCCGCCAAAACTCGCGACTTTGACAGGGCGTGATCCTGTGACCATATTGTAGATATCCAGATCGTGGCAGCATTTTTCCAACATAAACCCACCCGAATAATCGGTGCGCCTGCGCCAGTCGCGCATGAAAAACGCGCCGTGATAGGGCGCGATATGCTCATTGGCCTCCAGCGAGGTAATGCGCCCCAGCGTGCCATCCGCCAACGCGTGCCGCAGATCAACCATATGCTGTGAATAGCGCAACACCAGCCCCACCATCACACGGTCCGTGCCATGTTTGGCCAACAGATCCATCAGCGCAAAGGTATCCTCAACGGTGGTGACCACAGGCTTTTCCGTAAATATCTGCACGCCACTTTCCAGACCGACCCTGATATGCTCGAGATGAAACACATTGGGCGAGCCTATGAAAAACAGATCAGGCTTGGTCACATCCAGCATCGTCTGGATATCGTCAAAACGCGGGGTATCCGCCCCGATCATATCCAGATGCGTCGGCTGCGGATCATAAAATCCGACGATCTGCATCTCGGGCATCTGCTCTTTCATAATCGACAGAACATGCCCCGCCCGCAGCCCGATCCCTGACGTGACAACCCGCATCCTACACGACCAATGCAGGGGCGTTTTTGCGCCGCAAAACATTGCCGTCCGCGCCGAAAACATGGCAATCGTCGGGCGAAATAGTCAGCTTGGTGCGCTCGCCCTCTCGCACTTGCGCATCCCCTGGCAACGCCGCACAGAACCGCGTGCCGTTGGCTCCGATATCGCCATAAGTGATCGAAGCCCCGCCCAGCCGTTCAAGCACACGTACCGAAATATCAATATTTCCATCATCCGACAGCGTGACATTTTCGGGACGGATACCAACCTCGACGCGGTCGCCTTTGACCACATTGGCACCATCAACCGGCAGCACCAGCTTGGTGCCTCCCTCCATCACAACCGCAATACCCTTGGCATCGACCCCCTGCACGGTGGCGGGGATCAGGTTCATGTTGGGCTGGCCAATAAAAGACGCCACAAATTTGGTCGCAGGATGATGATACAACTCCATCGGCGCGCCAAATTGCTCGACCCGCCCGCCGTTCAACACCACAATCCGGTCGGCCATTGTCATCGCTTCAATCTGGTCGTGGGTGACATAAACCATCGTGGCATCCAGCTCGCGGTGCAGCTGCGAAAGCTCGACACGCATATCCCCGCGCAGCGCCGCATCAAGGTTCGACAGTGGCTCGTCGAACAAAAACACCTTGGGATTGCGCACAATCGACCGGCCAATCGCCACCCTTTGGCGCTGCCCGCCCGACAACTGCCCGGGCTTGAGGTGTAGCTTGTCCATCAGTTGCAAAATCCCCGCTGCCCTCTCGACCCGCAACTTCAAATCATCGGCGGGCACCTTCTGCACCCGCAGCGGAAACGCAATGTTCTCGAACACCGAAAGATGCGGATAAAGCGCATAAGACTGGAACACCATCGAGATGCCCCTCTCGACCGGATGCGCACGGCTCACATCTTGACCATCGATGATAATCTGCCCTGTCGTCAATTCCTCCAACCCTGCGATGATGCGCAGCAATGTGGATTTGCCACAGCCCGACGGCCCGACAAAAACCACAAATTCCTTGTCTTTGATCGCAAGATCGATGTCGTGCAACACCTTGGCCGAACCAAAGGATTTATTGATCTGTTTGAGGTCAAGTGTGGCCACGGGACGGCTCCTGGTGAAAAATGTAAAATCGGGCGGCCCCGCCCCGAAACGCAGGGCCGCCCTTGGGGAGAAACTTATAGCGCGTCGGCCAGCTCTTCACCGGCAATCGTCACCAGATTATCCACGGTGTCATCTTTTAGAATGATGCCTTGGATCATATTGGTGAACACCGATTGCAACGATTTGAAATCCTCGACCAACGGCTCTGGACCACCCGTCGCAATCGAGGCCGTGAACGTCGGCCAAATACCGCTTTCGTAATACAGATCGGTCTTGCCCAGCGCCTCATAATCAAGGATCGGCGTCAAACCCCAAGAACTGTCAAGATCATACTGGCTATCGCCCGACGTGATGCGCTGCGCCAACTCCTGCGCCAAGTCCTCGTTACCCGAGCCCTTGAACACAACAATCGAATCCGTGATCAGGATCGAGCCGCTCTCGCCCGACGGGCCTGCGGGGATCGGCACAACCATCTGGTTGATGTCCTCGTTATGCTGCCCGTAACCCCATGGGCCCGACACATACATCGCGATTTTCGCGTCGTTGAACAGATCCTTAAGCTGGTCACGCTCCCATGCGGTTGGGCCCTCTTGCGCCACATCCGCCAGCTTGCCGTAAAACGCCAGCGTCTCGCGTGTTTGTTGACTGTCGAGCTTGGATTCGCCGGTCACAGGGTCGATCACCACACCGCCATTGGAATAGAGATAGTTCAGGAACTGGTGCATCGTGTTGTCGAAATCCTTGCCCGCAAGGCCGATCCCGGCAACATCGGTGTTATCAACCACACCCTTGGCCATCGCATACATGTCGTCCCATGTCGCGGGTGCTGCACATGTCTGGCCGGATGCTTCGATGATGTCACAATTCAGATAAAGCGCCTTGGTCGAAAACGCGTGTGGATACCCCCATGCCTCGCCCTCGATCGTGACCGTGTTCAAAACGCCGGGCTGATAGGGTGTATCAGGGTTGATGTTGGCTTTGACGATCAGGTCGTTATTGGCCAGTTGGCGCAACGTGCGCGAGCCCATATAGGCGATCGACGGCGGATCACCTGCCGCGGCCAATGTCAGCGATTTGTCCTGACATGTGCCCCATGGCACCGCCTCTAAGTTCACCGTCACACCCGGATTATCGGCCTCGAACTGGTCAACGACCGCTTGGTCGGCCGCGCGAATTTCACCGCCGCACATGATAAAGTGCAGCTCTTTCGCGTCGCTGTCAGCCTGCGCAGACATGGCAGTGCCCGACAGCAACAACGCGCCCATCGTTAGGTTTACAATTTTCATTTGTCGTCTCCCTTGGTTGATCTTATTCTTTGACCGCCCCGGCGGTCAGGCCGGCAACGAGATACTTTTGCAGAAACAAAAAGATGACCATGACAGGCAACACGCCAACCAGTGCGGCGGCCATCATTTCGTTCCAGGTCACCGACTGATAGCCGATGAATTCGTACAGACCCGCAGGCAGCGGTTGCAGCTCGCGTGTTTGGTTGAATGTGATTGCGAACAGGAATTGCTGTGCGTAGGCGCCGATAAACACCGCCGTGCCCACAACAATCAGCCCCGGCACCGCAAGCGGCAGCACCACACGGCGCAGGGTATACATGCGCGACGCACCATCGACATAGGCCGCCTCTTCCAGCTCGACGGGGATCTTTTCAAGATAGGACCGCAACAGCCAGATGCCCGTTGGTATCAAAAACGCCACCCCCGGCACGATCATCGCCCAATAGGTGTTCAACAGACCAAGCGTGCGCAAAACCCGATACAACGGGATCAGCAACACTGCACCCGTGAACATATTCACCCCAAGGAAAATCCCCAAAGTCGCGTTCTTGAACGGAAAATCCAGCCGTGCAAACGCATAGGCGGCAGGCACCACAAAGATCATCGTCAAAAAGGTCACCGAAAACGCGATGAAAATCGAATTAAAGATATAGCGGCCCAAGAGTGGCACCGTGACCCACATGTCGCGATACGCCTGAAAGCTGAAATCATCCGACCAGAATTGATAGGGGCTGCGGAACAGATGCTCTAACGGGCGCAGGCTCGCCATGAACATCTCGAAGAACGGCAACAGGATGAAGGTCAAAAACACGGCAAGGCAAAGATAAATACCCGCGATCTGCAACTTGGTATAACGGTCCATCATCTACTTGGCCCCAAACTTGCGGTTCACACGGTTCAGAAACGCGAGATAAACCAGCGAGAATGCCCCCAACAGGATCACGATAATCACCGCCCGCGCCGAGCCTTCGCCGAATTTATAATTGCCAATCGCCGTCTTATAGGTGTCCACGATCAGCGTGGTCGTGGCCCCGCGTGGGCCGCCCTCGGTCAAGATCCAGATGATCTCGAAACTGTTGAATGTGAAAATGGCCGACAGCAGCGACATCGAAATAATCACCGGCATGATCTGCGGGATCGTGATGCGGCGAAACCGATACCAGCGCCCGGCCCCGTCAACCCATGCCGCCTCATAAAGGTCACGGCTGACCCCCTGCATCGCGGCTAGGAAAAACAGCGTGACCATCGGCACACCGACCCAAACATCCGTCACAACAGCCGAATAAAACGCAGACGTTTTATACGCCAAAAACTCGAACGGCCCATCCGTGATCCCCAACCGCTGCGCCATGCCCGACAACACACCAAAATACCCGTTATACAGCCACAGCCAGCCAATGGTGCCAATCGCAATCGGGATCACCCAAGGCGGCATCACCAACACACGAAACAACGCCCGCCCAGGCACAGCCGCATTCAGCAACAGCGCCCCGATCAGCCCCAGCACCATCTTGAGCAGCACCGAAATGAACATCCAGTAAAACGTGCGGGTGACGGTCTGCTGAAACTTGCGGCTTTCCAGCAGGTCCTGATAATTCTGGGTGCCGATATATGTCTCACCGCCCAAATCCGCCTCCATAAACGAAAGCCGGACGGTCTCGGCCAAAGGCCATGCAACGATAATGATGATAAAGATCATCGCAGGGGCGACCAGCAACCACGCAAACATGCCCACCGGCAAGGTCTTGCGGCGCGCGCCTTCTACAATTGCCACCTGATGTGAAACCTCGGTCATCTACCCCCCCCAGAACGCCGCCAACCTGCGCCAAACGCGGCGGATGTTCGCATAACCCTAATCTTACCAATGATTCGAATTTTTACTACCTAAAGAATACCAATTTCAATAATTTCTAATAAATAGCTATTTTTACACTATAAATTTCCCTACACTGATATCAATACCTTTGATAGGTATCATAATTGAAATACCAATAAGGGCCGCACAAAGATGCAGAATCCGGACATTTACAACAGCAAGGCTTGGTATGCAGACGGGCAAGGACCGCGCTACCGACAGCTTTACCGCCACATATTGCAGGCCATCGAAAACGGCGATCTGCCCGCCGAAAGCCAGCTGCCGCCCGAACGCGACCTGGCCAGACTTGCCGACGTCAGCCGCGTCACCGTGCGCAAGGCAGTGGCCCAACTGGCCGCCGACGGGGTGATCGCACAGCAGCGCGGCGCGGGCTCCTTTGTGCGCGCAAACCCGACCACCGCGCGCCATCCGCAATCGCTGTCCTCACTGGTCTCCTTCACCGAAAGCATGGCCGCGCGCGGCAAGACCTCAACCAGCAAACTTTTGCAACGCGGCCTCTTCTCGCCATCCCCCGATGAAATGATGGCGTTGGGCATCGCCGCAAACGACCGCGCCTCGCGGATCAGCCGGCTACGCAGCGCCGACGGCATCCCGATGGCGATCGAAAACTCATCATTACCGCAGGACATTCTGCCAAACCCCGACCGCGTCACAACCTCGCTCTATGCGGTGCTGCGCCACGACGGCTGCGCCCCGATCCGCGCCATCCAGCGGGTCACCGCAATCAATGCAAGCGCACTGGACGCCAAAAAACTCAACCTCCCCGAAGGGGCCGCCGTGCTGAAAATTGAGCGCACCGCATTTCTCGACAACGGCCGCCCGATCGAATTTACCCGCGGGCTTTACCGCTCCGACATCTACGATTTCATTTCCGAACTGCGGCTCGAAGGCGGACACTGACATGCATTTCGACGTCACCACCCGCGACAAGCAGATCATCTGCAAAATCACCGCAGACACCGATCTGGCCAATCCGGTATTTTGCTTTTCGCTGATGGCCCCGCCACAGGTCGAAACCGGCGGCACCCTGCTATCCCACACCGGTGGCTACGGCGAAGTCCAGCTTCCCCCGCTGCAAGAAGACACGCCCCATACCGTGATTTTACGCTATGCCGATCCGGCATTCGGCCCTGCAAATCGCGCGTGGCTGCCGCTGGGGGCCTACCTGCGCCACGACGCGGGCCTGACCGCTCTGTCCGACGGACCCGCAGGGATTTCCGCGCAAAATGACCCGCCGTTTACCGCCTTTGACGAGCTGCGCCTCGTGCCGCAACCGCGCCACTGGAGGCCAGAGAAAGGCCTGCTCAAAACGAAAGGTTTTCATTGGGATCACGGCACAGCGCTTGATCAGGTCGGCGCCCTCGCCACCCGCTGCAACATGGCTGGCTTCAATGACGGCGAAACGCCGATCAGCGTGGAAACAGACCCCGAGATCCCTGACACAGGCTACCGACTCACCATCACCTCCGCGGGCATCACTCTTTATGCGGCTGGTGACATCGGGGTGTTTTCAGCGGGGATCACGCTTTTGACGCTGCTGCAAACCCACCCCGACGGCCTCCCCTTGGGCCAGATCAGCGACGCGCCCCGCTTTGTGTGGCGCGGACAACACCTTGATTGCGCACGGCATTTCTACACCGTCGCAACAATCATGCGCCTGTTGGACCTGATGGCGCTTTGTAAACTGAACCGGTTTCACTGGCACTTTGCCGATGACGAGGCCTTTCGGGTGCAAGTCGACTGCCTGCCCGACCTGTGGCAAGGCACCGCCTTTCGCGGCGAAGGCCAGACACTCCCGGGTGTCTTTGGCGGCGGTATCCGCGCGGGCGGCAGCTACTCCAAGACCGATGTCGCAACCATTGTGGCCCACGCCAAATCACTGCACATCGAAGTGTTGCCGGAAATCGAAATTCCCGCCCACGCGCTGGCCTTCTGCCGGATTTTCCCCGAAACTCGCGACCCCGCCGAGACCGGTCATGAAACCAGCGTTCAGGGCTATACCGGCAACGTGGCAAACCCCGCCATGCCCGCGACCTTGGATAAATTCAAAGCGCTCGCAAGCGAAATCACAGCGCTGTTCCCCTTCAAACACCTCCATCTGGGTGGCGATGAATTGCCCGAGGATACATGGTCCGGCTCGCCCTCCGCCCGCGCGCTGATGGATGCAAACGGGCTGCACACAACCGATGACCTGTTCGGCTGGACAATGGCTGCGCTCGGCGCACATGTCCGCGCTTTGGGCAGCCGCCCCGCCGCATGGGAAGAAGCCGCGCGCGGCAATCAAGGCGGCATCGGCAATGGCGCAATTCTGTTTAGCTGGACCGGCCAAGGGGCTGGGATCGACGCGGCGCGCGCAGGCTATGACATCGTGATGACACCCGCGCAACACGCCTATCTCGACATGGCCCATAGTGACGACCCACAAGACTGGGGCGCAAACTGGGCAGCGACCATCTCGCTTGAAGACACCATCAACTGGGACCCCGTGCCGCAAAACGCGCCCGATATCGCCGACCGTGTGATCGGGATCGAGGGCACATTCTGGTCCGAATTCACAACCAAAGACGCCCAGATGGAACCGATGCTCGCCCCGCGCATCCTAGGCATCGCCTGCAAGGCGTGGCAGGATGATGGCACGATCAACGCACCGCAGTTACGCGCGCTCGCCGGACACTACCGTGTGATCTTTGACCGCATCGGATGGGCGCGCCACAACGGGGCCTAACGCTTGAAAATCTGGCGCGGCGGGATCGCGCCGGCCACCCGCATAAACAGACTGATCCGCGGCGTGGTGCCGGTTTCGCCGCGCGACCGGGTGCGCAACACCGGCGTATTCTCGGACGCCCCCGCGCGGCTTTCGCGCAGCACGATATACATGCCGCTGG